>Ga0326512_10000437_pt1 | contig 36713 bp, 45 predicted proteins | sample 1_2617_0518_D_FD_203652 | JGI IMG/M metagenome (GOLD analysis project Ga0326512, IMG submission 203652) | Bovine rumen microbial communities from UC Davis, California, United States - 1_2617_0518 | ecosystem: Host-associated > Mammals > Digestive system > Stomach > Rumen | place: USA... | reverse complement strand
CCTCGACTGCACTTGCATGATAAGTATACAAATCAAGCAGTTGTACAAGGTCGTATGGATCATACTTCGGATTAAGGATGCTGATGCCTTGTTTGAGTGGGTCGCTTATTTCTTGTTTGCTCCCTGTCGCGGGGTCTATGTTGGCTTTCAGGGAATACTTGTTGAGTTCTAACTGGTCCACTATGTGCATTCCATCATCTTTATCAATGGTTACTATGAAACTGTCACTATGTCTCTTTTTTGTCATACTGTATCACTTTTATTGTTTTATGCTTTGATTTTTCGTTTTGGTCTTAGCCAGTGCCGTGCACTGCCGGTTGCGGTGTCGACCATGTCATCACTGGCTCCTTCTTTGCCGGTGAAACTGACTAGTTGGTCTATTAGGTCAATATTCCAGTCCGCTTTTACGAAGTAGCATCGGTGGTCCTCGGCTATGGCTTCAAGGTCGAAGCTCCGTACATTCTTTTTAAGATGTACCTTGTCACTCCTGATGTGGTGTTTCCTTAGGTCTTTCTCGTTACGGAATCTGCTGATTAATAGTTTGCTTCCGCTTCCTGGTTCCTGTTCTATCTTGATTAGTACGCCCCTACCATCACGGTGTGCTGTCTTTTTGAATCGTTTAAGTACCTCGTTACTGGACCAGTTGCCATGCACCAGGTCTATGAAGTATAGGTTAGTTCCATCATAACCAGTCAAGAGGCCGCTGGTTTGGTCTCCTTCCTTGCCACTTGCGGCGAAGTCCCAGTACCTGAGCATTGGCAAGTCTTTTGGCAGTTCATCCTTGGTTATCTGATTATAGATATGGTGTGTTCTGTCATCCATAAACCACTCTCGTTTGAAGATGTTCCCGTCTCGTTCTACTGGTTGTCCTTGGTATATCGCATTGAATAGGTAGCTGCCCATGGCTCGTTTTTCTGCCATCAGCCACTCGGTGCTTCTCTGTGCCGGCCAAAGAGCCTCCCCTATCTTTCTGCCAAGTAGGTCATCAGGACTGTCACATATCGCGGGAATGTTAAGGTCTATCCATGTGTTAGGGTCTATACTGCCCCCACTCCTTAGTATTGCTAGGCCTTCCTTCGCGGGGATTGTCGGTTCGGTCTCACGGATAATACCATGCAAATCCTTCAAATGCAACCTTTGAGCAATAACCAACATAATCGGAGGCAAACCATTACTACGCCTCTCCAATCGTGTCTTCGCAGTACCCCCAAACCAATCCGCCAATCGCTGCTGCTTAACACTTGACTCAGCATCCGCAACATTCTTGATTGGATCGTCGACTATGAATAGTCCTGCACCGAAACCTAGTATGCTTCCGCCTGCTCCGACTGCTAGCATTTGGCCATGGTATGGGTGGTTTAGTTTGAATTTGTTCTTTGCCTTACTATCGGTGCTTAGGCTTACTTTGTAGGGTGATAGGTTGCCATAATAATTGAGTACGTCTTTGACTTGTCCACCGAATTCACTGGCTAATCCTTGACTGTAAGCAGTTAATATGACCTTATCATTTGGGAAGTGTGCAAGGAAGTAACTGGCGAAGTTCTTACTAATCAAGGTGGATTTCCCATGCCTACTCGGAACACCTAACAATATCTTGCTTACCCTGCCTTGCAATGCATACTGCAACAATTCTATGATTAGTACATCGAAGTCTCTTGGTTGCCAGTACCCATTGTTAATATAAATGCTCCAACGGCCAAGGCCTAATACTCCATGCTCGGATTGGCTTATCTGTTCGGCACTTATCATTCTTTTTTGTCCTCGATTATCTTTTTCATCAGGTCAAGTTCGCGGTTTAGGAAGTCATCACTGGTTAGGTCTACATCGGCGTTTAGGTTGGCTTCGGCGTTGATGTTGGCTTCCATTTCCTGTTTCTCTGCCACAACATAAAGCTCTGGGTCGGTAACTTGTAACAGGTATTGATGTGCTAACCAACTATTGCTCTCGGCGATATGGTTCTGATGTAACCGTATGTACTTGGCGGTTGCTCGTTTCCATCTAAGAAAGAAATCATGGTATTTCCCACTCTTCGCCTTTTTCCCCTTGTTTATCCAATTAGTGAGAGTGTTACGGTGTATGCCTGCAAGGTCGGCACAATACTTCATATCTAATCCTTCTTCCCTGTATTGGCATAATTCGTTGCAGATTTCTTCATTAAATTTAGTGGCCATAATGCAATTCTCCTTTTTACTTGTGCATTCTGTATTAAATATTGCACAATCCCTTTTAATGTTTAGTTTATGATGTTGAAGTAAACATTTATCAGTATTGTTATAATGGTTAATCCTACTCCGACAACTGCTAACAAGCTGCTTACTCTGTTGTGATTCTCTATGCTTATTTGTTTTTGGAGTGCCAGTTCTGTCTCAATCGCTTTCAACCTTAATTCTAATTCTTTATCATCCTTGGTTGATTGTAGGATTAGTGTGTTGATGTTTTCGCTGAGGTTGTCTAGTTTGGTCTCCAGTTTATCCATTTTATCGTATAATTCTTCTATCCGTTTTTCTTTGTACTCGGCTTTCGCTTCTAGTTCGGTTATCTTGTTGATTTTGTCTTCGTGTAGGCATTCGACTCCACTCATCCTATCCTCCTAAAATATCTTTTATTTTGGGTTCTGTTATTATACACTCAAAGCAGTATTATCTGAGCCGTAGTCTGCGGAGTTCTGTCTGGATCGCCTCATACTCATCCTCGTCGGTGGTGTGGCGGTGTGGTCCTAGTGTGCCGGTGCCTTTTTTACGAGCCCAGCAGTAGGTCTTGTTCTTTGTGTACCATCGGCTGAAGTATATTCGGTTTTTGAGTCTGCGGGCTTCCTGACTGCATTCGGTGGAGCAGTATCTTTGATTTTTATATTTTTTCGTGTATGGTTTTCCGCATAGTTGGCAGTAATGAGTAGTCATATTAAAAATAGTGTTAAAAGTATTATCTTTTTATGTGGTGTAAAAAAAAGAGGGAGGTACCTGCGCTTTTTTCGAGGCCCATAAAAAAAGGTTATGGTTGCTGAAGCCCTCAAAAAAAGAAGGGTATTCCTCCCCCAGTTTTTTACTATATTATGATATAGTTGCATATTTTTTATATCGCTGATTCCTTAAACAATGGTTTCTTTTTTTTGGAAATATTGTGGCTTGGTTTGGGTTTAAACCAAAATCCATGCCAGTTAAAAGAATAAACTTGTTTTTTCACCATTTTTGGATGATACATTTCCCATTTGTTGTGTTTCAAATCCTTTGTAGGAGGGACTTAATGAATACTATATTTGCACAAATGATTGAAGATTGCTGTTATATTTGGCTATATTATAGAAATGGTAAAACTATTTGGTATATACTTTGCTTTTGCGACGATTTGACTTTTAATTACTTGGAACTTTGTATTAATGAATTGCTATATGCACATTGTATAAAAGAAAAAGAAAGGAAAATAGGGGAAGATTAGTATTATTATTTGTTTGGGAAGTATCATCCAAAAAAATTTTGATTAGGTGAAAATAGTTAATCCCCTTTTTTGTTATTTCCTTTGTTTTCCTCCTATACTATTAATAATTCTAGACGGTTTAACCCCTGAGCCGTAACCGTTGCAATTCCCTTTGTATCCTTTCATACTCCTCATCATCATCAGGGAGCTTGTGTTGTGTTAGGTTGCCAGTTCCAGGACGAAAGGCTGAAGCATCAATGATTTGTTTATTCCTTATCTGATTATACCGTCTTCGTGCATACTCGCATTTCTGCTCACGATGCCTGTTACGGCTACACTCCTTGGTGCAGTATTTCTGATTGGGATACCGTGGAATAAAGGAGGCTCCACAGTATCCGCATTTCATTCCCGTTCCAGGCGGTTCTCGTATAATTTGATGCAAACTCGTAAATCGTCAAGGTCAGATTTTATCCGTTTATTTGTATCTGGATCTAAACCTCCTTGTGGTAGTTGTTTGTAGAAATTGTTGATGAAGTTGGTTAGGTCTGTTATGGTATCGTTGATTATGTTTAGGTTTCGTTTGGTTTTGGGGTTCATCTTAATCTCTTCTCCTGGAGTAATCTTTCTTGTTCCTGCACGAGTTCTTGGCGGAAGTCTTGTAGTTCTTGTTTTCTTTCATCAAGGCTTGCTATTCGTTTGTCTATCATTAGTATTGATTGTTGTACTTCCCGTAGTAGGTTTTCTAATTGGTTTGGCATTGGGTATCAGCTTCTTAATATTTTTCTTATCTTGGCTATGGTTCTTTCATATTCATTCAGTTTTCTGTCTTGTCTGTTAAGCTCATCAATTATCTTGTGGGCTTCCTTGTCGGTTAATCTTGCAAGGTAATTCCCATCCTTCTTGATTAACCGGTTCTGTATGTCATATTCGTATCTGCCATTCATCATAACTGTCTCCAATATACCCCTTGACTGGTTAGGTATTTAGATAGGTAGCAGGGGCTTATGTTTAATTCCTCGGCTACTTCTTTTAGTTGTTTGCCTTGATCGTGTTGTTCTTTCCAGTAGGTGTCTGGGATTTTTCGTATTTCGTCTTTCTTTGGGCTGGAGCGTAGGTTTGGCCACCCGTATTCTTTGCGGGCTTGTTCTACTAGGTCTTTTAGTAGTACTTTTTTTGCTTCTGTCAATTTTACCATCTCTTGTTTTTGTTTAGTTCTTTCTCTAGGTTGTCTGTGGTGTCGTGTACTAGCCATAAGCGTATGTGGTAGTTGCTTATGTGTTGGCATTTGGGGCATTGTACATAATACTTCCGTTGTGTTAGGTAGTGTAGGAATGCCCAAACCTCACTAATAGTTAGGGTGTTCCCACAGTAATTACATTTTAATCGTTGCATTGGTCTCTCTCTTCATCTGTTAACTGGTTCCAGTGGTGGTAGTCCTCGCATTTTTTACTTGGTCTGTTCCCTAGTAGGCAGTACCATTCGTTATCAATGTAGTGGGTGTGTATGCAATTATCACAATCACTCATATTAATCTCCTCTGTGCTTTCACTTCGCTTATTCTTTTTTCTGCTATTTCATAATACTTTTCATCTAATTCTATGCCGATAAATTTACGATTCGTTTCCATACAAGCAACACCAGTAGAACCACTACCCATTGTGAAATCTAATACTGTATCTCCCTCATCAGTATATGCTTCAATAAAATGTTTTAAAAGTTTAACTGGTTTTTGAGTAGGGTGTGGTGTTTTTTCGTGGCTATTCCCTTTGACTCTACTGTAATAAATGTGTTGTGAAGGGTTTTTCCAGTCTTTATCATAAGTGCTTACATCACTTATATATCCATTCTTTGATTTGTTCCAAGCTTCGGAACTTTTTGACCTACCAACCCAATTATTTTTTTGACCCTCTTCTACTCTACGAGATATGCGAGGTATCATAATTCTGTTAGGATAATACTTTGGTTGTTCCTTATAGAATACTGCCACATTTTCGTGATACTTCAAAGGACGGTACTTTGCATTAAATATGTTACTTGCACCCTCTTTAATCCATATCCAATCATATTTCCAATCCTTTAAATTAGATAATCGTAATCTACTGCTAAATGGTTCATCACAAAATAGGACTATTGGAGTATTAGGTTTGATTAATCTATAAACTTGTTCCCACATCTTCTCAAATGGTATGATATTATCCCACTTGCAGTTTGTTGTACCATAAGGTAAATCTGTAAGAATTAAATCCACTTTAATGTCTTTATCTATTAATTTCTGCATCTCTTCAATGCAATCACCATTGATTAATTTGACCTCACTCATCAATCATCACCTTTCCATCGAGTATACTCTTCTGCAAATCCCTTATGTACAAGGAAAGCATTCAAAGATTTCACTTCCCCTTCCAGTTCCTTGATTTTTTCTTCAAGGTCAACTTCACCGAATAACTGGTCATCAGTCATTCATTACTCCTCCTTATACTTGATTATACAATGCCTACACCACAGGCAATAACCCTCGCCAAGGATGCAGTAATCAGCTTCACTCATATTAATCGCCTCTGTGCTTTCGCTTCGTTTATTCGTTGTTCTGCTATTTCATAATATTTCTTGTCAAGTTCTATTCCTATGAAGTTTCGGTTGGTTTCCATACAAGCAACACCCGTACTACCACTACCCATAGTAAAGTCTAATACTGTATCGCTTTTATTAGTATATGTCTTAATCAAATATTCAAGTAATGCCACAGGTTTTTGTGTTGGGTGCAACCTTGCATTATTAGCTGTATTAACTCCTTTAAAATATTGTACACTTTCAGGATATTTCCCTCTTTTAAAAGATATGGGGTGATGTTTAGGCACTAACCCATCGTGTATTCTATTAGGGCTTTTACCTTTATGAGTCTCTCCCTCTTTAAATCTTTTTTTTGTAGTTTCAGAATACTCTTGAAATTGAGGATTATATGTAGGTTGTTTTTTATAAAATATGGATATTATTTCGTGGTATTTCATAGGCATTTTTTTAGCAGTTACAAAACCGCCACTATAATTTTTATGCCATATCCAATCATATCGGTAATTTTGAATATTTGACAATCTTAAATAACTGCTAAATGGTTCACTTCCGAATAAGGCTATTGGTGTGTTATCATAAGTTAAACCGTTCAAACATTCCCACATTTCTTTAAAAGGTATAATACTATCCCATTTGCAAGCAGTAGTGCCATAAGGGGGGTCGGTTAATACCATATCAACCTTGACATCATCATCAATGAGTGTCTGCATTTCCTTTATGCAATCACCTTGAATTAATTTGGCATCACTCATAATATTCTCTCCTCGTAATCCTTAACTAAATCCTCCAACTCATCCACCAAACCCATAAAACTATTATCAAAGTCTTCCGTATGGTAATCAAGTGGTAGGTCTAGCATTAACTGACTATGACCAATCCTAAGATTACTCAAACTTAATTTGATATAATTCAAATCCTTAATGCATTTCACTTTATCCTCTTCCTGTACTACTTCCAACATCTTTACTCAATCCTCCATTAAAAAAATCTAATGTACTCTGCCTATCAGCAAACCTCTCCTCAACAATCCCTAACACCCTGCATGATCCAACTTCCACAGTTTCAATAAAACGGGTCCGGCAAGCTTGGCAGTCATAGGCTCTTTTGCTTATGCTGGGTTCCGTGTTAGTCCATGCAGCATATTTTTGATGTATCATTTTTTTACACTTAGGACATTTAAGCAATTCATCAATCCTCCACTTTATGAAGCCATTCATATAGATTAGTTGCAGTCTTATGACCTACTCCTTTCACTTGTTCAAAATCCTCAACAGTAGCCCTAAGCAAATCACTTGGACTCCCTAATTCTAGAGTTTCCTTAATCCTCTCTGCCTTTTTAAGGGACACATTACCAGACCCACACAACATATGAATAATAATATCCGTACCCTTAACAGGTCGTTTAGTTCCACCATAATATTTTGGATGGCTGCACTTGATCGCCTGCAACAGCATCTCGTCAAAAGCTTGTGTCTCGCTCATCGAATGTATGATATTGGAGTAGCATCTTAATCTCCTGAGTCCTCCATAATATCTTTTGTAACAGTTGGCTCTCCATGCAGCATAATCCCCGTCCCAGTGATTGTAAATTCTTGGAATGTCAAACATATACTGGATATAATGGTTTATGTCTCCTACGATTATTAGGAAACTGTAAGGATAGTGTTTGGTTTGGTTTGCCACTTCTTCGAATACTGATTTGTCCCTTATGCTGCTCATCAGGTCAACGATTGTCTTGTACTCGAAGACGGTTTCATTATTGAATAGGTAGTCCCCATAGTCTAATCTTTCAATATGTGTGGGGTAGCCTAATTCTTTGTAATGTTTTTGGGCTCTGTCTTTGCGGGTTCCGAGGGAGTATTTCTCCCCCTGCTCCCTCGCATCAATCAGTATCTCCATTTTTACCTCCAATGGCCTTTAAAGTTGCCATTGTACCCATTAATAAATTCATCACATCTTCTAAAAAATTTAACTTCATCAGCTTTCAGTTCTACATAATATTTCGGGGATTTGAATTTTGAAAAATTAGTGTCATGAGCGAAGTAACCTTCATTACTCTTTTTACCCAGATGCTTATTTTTACGATTTAAATAAGTAGGTCCATTGTTGTTATTGCTGAGTATCTTGTCTAAACGTCTCATTCTCCTAGCATCACTCTTTAACTTTTTTTTCTCGTGGATTAACCGTTCTACTTCCCTTTCTAATGAGATATTTTCATTCAATAACCTAGCATTTTCCTTAGTTAAATTAACATTTGCCTCTTTAAGACTGTTAATGATAAGGGTATTCTCCTCACTTTTGTCTTTTAATAAAGGCTCTTCTTCATCTTCTTTTTGGCGAGGACGACATTTCCTACCATACATTTCTTTAAAATGGGTATGCACCCCTTCTAAATCTTCGTAATGGTTGTCTTCCCATAAATACTCTTTAAGCTCGTTAAAATCAGCAAGCCTTGTCACAGTTTTATGTTCCTCAGAAGTAGAAACATAAAAATCCCCATCCTTTTGTTGGGATATTTTAAAGAAAGGGTTTTTTTCATATAATCTGTTCTCTTTTAAAATAGGAGTAGTATTCTCTCTAGTCTTTGCTTTCATTATTAATCCTCCTTCTTATTCATCCTATCAATAGCGTTGCTTATATCCAAAATAGCCCCTTCAAGAGTATATACGGCATCAGTTAATCCTTCGAAGGATGCTGCTATTTTTTCAAATGCTTTCACTAATCTTTCACATTGTTCTTCGTTCATGCTAATTACTCTCCTTTTAAGTATTCTAAATATTCAGTTAGGGCTTCGTCTCCTACTGGTATCCCATTCGCAATTATCTCCTGGTCTATCAAGGGACTTATACCCTTCGCTTCTCTCAACTCCATCACCAGCCTTTTAGCATCATAATCCAAATCTTGAGTGTTCTCAAAATCCCATGGATAATAAGTTCCATCAGGCAAACCAGGGAACCCATACAATGTATTATCCTCTTTTATGTGCCAATGGTATCTTGGGTTAATCTCATTGTAACGCTCCTTCATATCCCCGTACCTGCATCTTTGACAATAAGGTTCAAAAGATTTGCAGTTGGATCTATAGTTATGGTTGGTTACGTGTTTGAGTATGTTTTTGACTTCATTGGTTGGTAATGGTTCTTTGAAGTATTGGTTTAGTTTTTCAGCTTCTTCTTCCATCAGGTGTGGGGGTTCGTGTTTGTTGAACCTTCTTAGATGGTTGAGTGCTTTGAATAGGTTTTGATTTCTGTTTCCTTCATTTGTTTCATAGATGTATTGTTTTATGCATGGTATTTTGTGTATCATTTTTTGCGGTACCTCTTGGCACTTTTGTCATTTTTTACGGTACTTCTTGGTACTTTAACCGGTTTTTGCGGTACCTACGTGGTACCTCCTGGCACCTTTAAGGCACTTGTGCGGCACTTCCGAACTCCACGGAGGAAGCTCCAATTGAGTATTGCAAGGCTCTCCATCGTTTTCGGTGTTTTCATGATTGACCATTTCCAGGAGGGGGGTATACGGCACTCCGTACATGAGGGAGAGCTCCCCCACATACTCCTCAATAACGGCACTTTCAAAAAGTATCGGGTTGCTCTTTATAGGCTCCGTCTGGACCAAGGCATACACGTTCTTATTGCCTCTTGGCATCTTTCCAATAGGTTCTATGAATCCGTGATTGGTAAGGCTGCCTATGATTTCCCCTACAGGAAGTCCCTTAAGGTTGCTGTTTTTATTGACTTTTGACTTCACGATACTGACATTGAAGATTTCCTTGCATTGTTTAATGTTAGGTATCTCTCCTCTTTCGTATCGTTCAAACTCGCTTGCATAATCTTCTTCGCTAGGCCTATATGGTTCGAACCAGTTAGTCATATGATTGAAAACTTTTATGGAAGACTTGCTCACTCCATGCCCTGGATTGAATAGGTCGGCGATTAACTGGTTATCCGCTCGGGTGCTTATAAGATAAGTTTTCCCATCCCGTGTTATGCGTTGGCGGTAATCATAATTGAGTAATGTGACTGTTTTCACGAGTGCCGGGAAAGTGCTTAATCCCCGTTTGTAATACTCGGCTTCTTCAAACCAATCATACAAGCAAGGGTCATAAGGGTTGATGATTTCAACTTCCCTGCTCCTGGCTTCAACATAATTCACATAATCATGAAACATACCAATCTCATCATTAATGATACGGGCCCTTTCTTCTTTAATCAATCCTTGATTATATTTAAAGAATTTTTGCACTTGCTCGTTTGTAGCTTCCGGGGTCACATCTATCCCTCGTGATAATATCTGGTCATCTAAACCCTCACTATCCACACTGGTTATGCAGGCACTACAATACCCGCGGACTTGGAAGAAATCCACTTCCCTACGCCCAGTATCCGGATTAGCAGTATCACTTGTTTTCTCAACTTCAACTATACCCTCCGTGGTTAATTCCTTGTAACGATCCAAAGTGTCGGCCCATTTCTCATAATCTGATTTGCCTCCCATGTCTTTCATTCGCATTATCTTGCCGTCAAGGTAATCGATGCCTTCGGTTTCGGTTTTACGATGTAATGCTGATTCGCTTATACGGCCGTTACGGAAAGCCTCAGGAGGCATTATCTCATGAGCACATTCTTCTATTACGCTTTTACCTTCCCCGGCTTTTCCCATGCTGAAGAACCATATTGGTTTGATATGGAAGTAAGTGCTGAGGTGGCAGATTACTCCTACGAGTGTGTTTCTGGCTTCGCCTCCGCTCAACCATTCCGCTGCATAATAAAGGAATGTGGTTATGTCGGCTTCCTTTGTTTCTATGAAGTTGCAGAAGTCTCCAGCCCTTGTTTCCAGTTTTTCCAATCTCTCCCGTTGTTCTTTCAGGTCCTGCTCTTGCTGGTTCCTGTTCTTGTTAAGGATGTACTGTTCAAGAGCGTTCTCGATGTTTTCCAAGCAGGCCATCAGTTTTTTGCTAATGTTGGGTCTGCTGACTACTTGGGTAACATCATCTACGGTTATGGTGACATTCCCTTCTAATTCCTTGATTAGTTCTTTCACTAAGCTGCTGTTAGTGTTCAGTTTCCCAGGGCTTGTCTTACTATTATTCCTGTAAATTATCTCATCATCTTTGATGAGCTTGTACCTGTAATCTGCTTTGCCTTTCTGCTCTACAGATAGGAAGTATTGGAATATTGGAAGTTCCTGTGCCGGTATCTCTGTCAACTTTCTCACCTCCGATTAACATTATTATAAAAAAAAGAAAAAAGGGTTTTAGTGGTTAAAGTTTGATGTTAACCACTTTAAAGGTCATGTAACTTGGGAAGTCTTTCCTAGCAGGCACTTCAATCGCCTTGATGGTGCAGACTTTTGCGGAGTCAAGGAATCTGCGGTACTCATCAAGGTCTGCTTTACCTATACGGTTGTGTTTCTTGCTCCAGCCCGGTTCTTCAAGGTCTTTGATACTGGCAAGGAATGCGTAAAGTTTGCTTTTGTGGTGGATGTTCTTTTGGATGTCTCCATCACTTTTTAATGTGATCGGGATTTCGAGTCTTTCTTCCATTTCCTCATCCACTAATGTTAAGGTTACGCGGTGTTGTGGTTTTGGATTGTCTTCCCATTGTACTGTCTGGACATCTGAAAGTACAGGGAAGCCGGACCATGTTTCACCATCTTCAAGGTTGGAGAGTGTTACTTTCAGGTATTCGTACCATTCATCGTTGAAGTCGTTTTCTTCCACCATTTCACCCTCAAGGCTTGGGAAGAAGGTTTTAACCTCCTTCTCCTTCCTTGGTTGTTCTACTACTCTTTCAGTGTATTGTTCTAATCCTCTGCTCATTCTTCTGCCTCCATTTCAATAATCTTAGTGTCTTTTTTCAGTTTGTTTCTTGCTCTTTCCATTTTCGCCTCGTGGGCTGCTTGTTTTTCAATTGTCATCATTTCTTCATATGGTGTGGCTTCGTATCCTGCGATTTCCACTATCCAACTCAGGCACATCCTGTAGGCCTTTCCCATAGCTCGAGTTTGACTCATGCTGTAAACGGCGAAGGCGTCGCGTTGTTTATTGTTTTTGTGTGCGATTGCCTCGGCGGTTGCAAGGGTTTGATCGCCTCTTTTGATGCTGACTCTTGCTTTGTAGCCTGAGAGTTTCCCTACCTTGATTTCTTCGACGTTTTCGGTGACTGGTGCTAGGCCGAGCATGAATCCGAGTGTGTTCCAGCCACTTGCGGTTACGTATTTTTTGCCATTGTTTCCGATTGGTAGTGCGAGTTTTTGTTTTTCTATTACATCGTTTAGGCTGTCTGCGATGTGGGTCGCGAGTTTTACCCGTGTGTTGAAGCTGTAGTCTGGGTTCATTACGTCGATGTCTCTGAGGGTTGGTTCGACGATTGCGAGTTCTGTGGTTTCTTCTGTTTCGAATGCCATAGTATTTACTCCTTGATTGCATCATAAATTCTTAATAATGTCTCATACTCAACGGTTAAGGTGTTGAGTTCTCTTTTTTCTTGTACGAGTTGGCTGTCAATGTAAGCCTTTCTCATACTCTCATTGCTTATCTTGGTTAATCCTTGCTCTTTCCTTTCATCATTCACCTTGTCCCAATTAGTCTCCAATAACAGGGTGTTTTTGTCAATGTCGACTTTCTGTCGGTAGACGTCCAGGTTTTTCTTTGCTCCTTCCAGCTCTTTTATCAACATCATAGTCACATCTATGCCTTTTTGTCTCCATAATCCGATGCAGTTGTAAACGGTGTCAGTGTATCGTAATGGTTTCATTTCTTCTTTTTTAGTTGCCATTGTTCTCTCTCCATAAGTTAAAATCTTCAAGTTTCCGTTGTTCATTTGGTATTTCAAAGACAAGGACTCGGCATTCATTCGCCCTTGTCCTTGTGGTGTAGAAGCCATGCCTTTGGAAGTACATTTCGTCTTCCTTGGCAATGGTTTCTAATAGTTCGTCCGCTAACTTTCCAATACTAGTCATCATGCTCCTCCAAAGTATTGATGGTAAGTGTGTACTCTGGTTTATTATGTAGGTCTGACTCGTATTGCTTGATGCTGATGGTTTGTACTTTCTTGGCACCGAATACTCCAATCTTGTTGATTTCTTTGAGTACGCCGTGCCAGTCAGTACGGATTTTCTCTTCTTTCTTGATAGTTCTCATAAAAAGTGTCCCCCTATTATGCTAAGTGGGTTGAGTATATTGATTGCGGTGTAATCCAGAACAATATTGCTATGAACCCAATTGCTGCAAGGATTATCAGGGTTAGGAACCCAATCAGGACAAGTGTCTGATGAATATCAGTCTGTTTCTTGTCCAGCCGTGCCTTGCCAGTATAGCACATATAGCAGTAGGCTATGAAATTTTGTAAACCATTTCTCATAATCGTACCTCCTCGCCAAGCAAGCTGCTTATCTGAGCCTCAAGCCATGCCTCATCATTTAAGTAACAATCCACAAGGTAATCCTCTTCATCTTTTGGATCGTACCATGGGATTTCATCAGGAGCCTCGACAGTATGGATTGCTCCGAGTTCAAGGTATGTTTCGTAATCCATTTATTGGCACACTCCTTTGATGTAGGCTTTGTGGTTGTGGAATTCGACTTCTACTGTCTTGCCAAGCCGTAATTGGCTTCGTTTAACAGTTCTGCCGAGGTAGGCTTCGTAGCATTTACCCCTACTGCCGATGCACCAGATACTGTCTGGGTTGATCGCGTAAAGTTTCTGCTTAACCATTGTTTTCACCTTCTTTGGCGAAGCTTAAAATTCGTTTTTCAAGAGCTAGTGCTCTTATTATTTGTTCTCCAGTTGTCAAATCACCATTCGGCAATAGGACAATTGTGTTTTCTTCGATTTTCATAGTACCAAAATTCCTAATTGTGCAAATTTTTAAGTCAAGAAATTAAGTCTTGCTTGATTTAATGTTGGTCTTCATACTATATAAAAGTTGCGACTTTTTGTTTAATTTAATGGCAACATTTATTATAGATAAAAAGTATAATTATATATAACGAAAAATATAACAAGAGGTATGATAATCTTGAAACAGCATAGTAAAATCAATAAGGCAAACACCACCAGTAATAGCCTCAGAACTGGCATTCCGAAGGCAATAGGTGATGTTTTAGAAGTGGAACCCAATGATGAGTTGACTTGGACTGTCAATGTCATCGACGATGAGAAGGTGATAACAGTAAAAAAGAGAGAAAATAGCGACGATTAAAATCCTAATGTAGCGACATCTTTATAAGTAATCATGGACAAAAATAAGTTCATGGTTGCTGAAGATAAACAATGCTATAAAAGTAAAAGGTTTTCATAGTTCAAAAATAAATAAATAAATCCTATTTTGTGCAAAAAATTTAATGATTATTATTATTTTAACTAATGTGAACTCTCTTTTTTTTATCGTATTATTCTCTATTCTAACTGCTTTGGCAGCCATACCCCTAATTTTATTCTTATAATTCATAACCCAATTCAAGTAAAATTTTCCTTACTTCATTCCGTGCCTCCTTTTGAATATCATGTTTAAGTTCGTCATACCGTCTTTGCAGTTCTGCAAATTCATTCGTTGTGTCCCTCTTCTCTTCAAGAATAAACAACCGATGCATATTCAAGACATATTTTCTTTTCATATCCAGGGGATTGTCAAGGAAATAGGCCTGATGCACTTTATTTTTGCCCCGTCCCTGCAAACTATCCACCAAGTGGACCGGTAAAGCATTCTCGCCCTGCGATAATTGGCTCGCATGAAACTTACGGAGCATATGTGGCCTGAACCGACGATTATGACCAACCTTCCCCAAACCCAATTTATCATTTAGGTGTATGAATTTCTGTGTCAGGTAAAGGTGGCCAATCCCAAATAAGCGACTATCATCGTTTAAGCTTCTTTCACAGCCACATAGGTAATCGATTAATGCCCTACTTGACTCTGGACTGCTGAAAGTGTAATAGTCCTTACCTGTTTTTTGTCTGTGGATTTTCCAACAAGGCACAATATCCTGGTTTGGATCCAACTCCTGTAGGACTTCATTTATTGTTTTGGAATTATGGTATTCCCGTGTAGCATTGATGAAGTCTTGTACTCGTAGGTTTGTGGTTTCTGTCCTTGCCGTTCCGCTGCTACTCATGAATAGTATGATGGCTCTCATCTGGGAGTCGGTATTGTTGACTGCTCTTCGGATTATGTCCCTGGTTGGTAAATCCTCGTACCTTATTTGAGTGTTGGGCTTGTTGCGTGTGCTGACACTTGGCAGGGCTTGTAACTCGATTTCGTAGTATCGGTAGATTGTTAGTATCCTTGCCAGGTATGTTTTTGTTGTGGCCTTGTACTCGTATTTTTGGAGTAGGTATGCTCGGAAACCTATCAATCGTCGTCTTATTGTTCGGTGTTTCCATCTTACTCCGTCCTCCTCTTCTTTTTCTGCTTCTTGTATTAACTCGTACATGCTCATTTGGTTGTAGGTGGTGTATTGTCTCATGGCACATTCGTAGTTTTTTATCGAGGACAGGGTTAGGTTTTTGGATTGTCTTATTTCTTGAAGTATTTTTTTGTCTTCAATAATCATAGGCATTCCTTATGTTTGTCTGTCTGTTTTTTTATAAAATAAGTGAGAGCATTTGATAAGTATTAGGGTAAAGTTATTGTAAATGTGTGTTTATTAAATATGTAAGTATTGTTTTATCCTAACTTTATCTGACTTTTTTTATCAAATGTTGTATGGCTTATGTTAGTGTTTTGTTTGTTAAGTGTTAAAAAGTAGTTAGTCGGTAATACAAATAAGGGGTGAAAGTAATAAAAAAAAAGATAAAAAAGGTAAAAAAAGTTTTATTTGGGTTTTTAGCATCCAGTATCTTCTTCTTCGTCCACATCCTCGATTGGAGTAATGTACTCTTCGTTCAAGATTATGGGTTGTCTGATTTCACCGACCTTAGCCGGCTCCTCCAAACCCTCATCATTATCAAGGAAAGCCAATGTATTCGGATACTTCGCATCAACATAAGCAATAATAAGACCCACTATTGCAAGTATGATGCTTATTACTTGGTCTTGTGTCTGAGTGTCTGCTATGATGTAGGGCAAGACGGTCAAAAGTATCATTTTCACGATTGTACTAATATTTCCAGTATGATTAGACATAATTTCACCTCTTATTGTACATAGTTTCCATTCTCATCCGTAAAGACAATATCACTCTTATTAATGATATTTTCCTTATGGTTTCTTTCATTGATTTTTGCTTGGTATTCAATCACGAGTTTATGATCGCCCAGGCAATCATATAATCGGTTGGCTATTTTTTGGTTTATTAAGATTTTTTGTATTGTCATAAGCATCATTTCTTGGTTATTAAACAGATACTTGGTTGGTTAGCCGGTGTATTTGCAATATACTTGGCAAATTCAGTATAACTTCTTTTTTCGATGTAGCCACAATAACTGGTTGTGCCACACTTATTGCCTAATGAATTCAAGACATATACGATTTTATTATTATGGTCTATCTTGTGGATGGTTTCATAATGACCATACTTGAGTCGGTATAGGTTGTGTATTATGCAATCAGTATCCTTTTGGCTTATTAGTTCGCCGAGCTTCTTGAACCTTGCACTTGTATTACTGCCTAGGCTTGAAAAGTTTATCCATTTGGCTTGTAGTTTGCCATTGCTTGCCTTGCTTATTGCAGTAAGTATGCCTTGATGGTCTGTGCCGGCTGTTGTGGTTCCTGCCCACCCTGCAAGTTTGGACTCGGAATATTTGGTTATGCCAAACTTCCGCAATACTTGGTGGACACTATGAACACCACAATAATAGCTTGTGCATTGTCCTAGGTTGTTGCATCCAGTATTCAGATAGTGTGGGCTACTGGTATAAATGTTTAAGTTTGCATTACTTGATGTAGATGTGCTTTGATTGTTTTTTGTTTTTGTAGCCTCCTTTTTATTTACATCAATATACTTGCTTGTAAATAGGCAAGTCTTCGGCAAAGTATTGTTTTGCTTGTAGTAGTTTAGTATTTTACACACTCCGTAAAGGTAGGTTGTGAAATCGGATTTGTTTCTTATGGTTACTACATAAGCAGGGACTCTACCATTTTTGCTACAATATTCATTGAACCTGCTTATCATATCAAGGTAGGTTGTCTTACTGCAATTCTCGTTTAGTTTCACACTAAATCCTTGATTGGATTTCGTAATTGTTTTGATGTTGAAGCTTTCCGCTTTCAAGTTTGCTATTGCTCTACTTATTAGGTAGGCAGTTGTGTAGACACTATATTGATTGCCTTGGATTGTGCAGTACTTTGGAAGCTTCTTGTTTTTTTCTATGAATTTTTTTATTTCGGTTGCTTCTTGTGTGATGTTTTTTGTTTTTATAGTTGTGATTTTTTCACCTCTGGGGGTTTTTTTTTCGTTTTTCAATGGTGTTGAACAATCAAGAAAGTTCACATTCACACCGACAAGTAACTGGAATGTAGCATTTCAAACAAAAGGAAACATCAAATTTAAGAATTTCAGAATCAAAGCATTATAATGCTCTGATTCTTAAATCTTTATACTTTATACTGTTCCCAGCAGGTATCCTAAAATTAAAATTAAGATTTCCACATAATGCTCGATTGTTTGTTACAAGTAATGCCCCATCTTTGTAGATTTTTACTGTATGGTTAGTGGAATCATAAACCATCTTAAATTCGCCAATACTGGTTGATAATAATGTATAATCTACTTGGGCATATGGGTCACCACTACAAGTGGTTGCCCCTATTACTCTTAACCGATTGTCAGAGCCAGTAACACTTAATATGTTTAATGTTACTGTGAAATCTCCATTACTGAAAGGATAGGTTGAGTTGTTAATTTTTATCCTTTCAAATAGTGTTCCACTACCAGTATTGTTTATGGTTGTTCCATCAGTTCCACGACTCATATAAGTCAATCCGTCCCAACTGTCATTGTGGTTACTGGTGGTTGCATAATCAACAAAACTACAATATTCTACTTTGCAAGTGGCACTAACTGTTCCATAGGTAGCAGTAAAAGTAGTGTCATCAGTAACATTTACATCATGCAATGCAAACTCACCTCTCTCATCGGTAACACCATTAATAGTTTCATAAATCTTGAAATTCTTGTAATCAAATGTTGTTCCCCAGAAGTTGAAGATTAGGTTATTTGATGTATTGTATTCTTTTGTGATGGTAGTGTTGTTATCCAAGTTTGTAACTGTAACACTTGATGATGTTACCACCATTTCAATATTGGCGAATGTTCCTTGTGTCATACCCATTTCGGTTACACTAAATGTCAGTAATTGTGAAGCAGAAAGTGGATTTGTACTATAACCCCAAATTGATAATAATGGTCCACTTGATGCGGTTGGTTTTCTTGTTTCCACTCTTATTTTGCAATTATTACTGATTGGAACACCATAACGATAATTAGAACCAGTTACAGAGGTATACTCTTCCCCTCTTGTAATTGTAATGTTGTCTGGATTGTATTTAACCCAATCATCATTATGACTTACAGTTGTACCATCATCTCTAAAAATAGATTGTTCAATAGTTACATTCTTATTAGTTAATGGTTTGTATAAACACTTTTTCAACTTCGCCACTATATCAGTAGTCTCACCACTCAACAGGTAAGGATTAGTCGCACTTACTGAAATATGCGCTTCGCATTCCATACTGAACACAGTCATTTCGGCTCCATCCACCGTATCCGTGGTCACTGTCAATTCACTATTTACAAGGGTGAAATCATCACCCGTTTTCATATTAACTATATTGCCATAAGCCCTAACCCTATTGGGGCTAATAAAAACTTTCTCAACCATAAATTAATTCACACTCCACATACTTAAAAGAAAATATTCGGATAATTCGGACCCTGATAACTATGAATAGTCCCAGGGACATTACCATACTTCGGATTATTCAAATGATGACCCCACGGCGCACGATACTTCAACACAGGGTCAACATACCGCCACTTACCACTGCTAATAGTGGTAATCTTACCCAATACATGACCATCACGACCGCGACTAGTATGCACATACTCCAACCTTAAAGTCTCCGTGCAACCAGCCGCATCCATCAAAGTAAACATGAACCTTGTACTGTCACAACAATTCGCTCCTTTCACTTTCATAACATAAGCTGGTGAACGCCTGAAATTATCATAATAATCATACCTAAGATTACTCTTTTTACCACACCAAGCAGCAATCTTCTTCGCCGCTGCCAAACCGGTACTATTACCCACGATATTCTTGGCAAGTTGGACTAGGTTCTTGTTGATCGTGTAACTCGCGGTTCGTGTTTTGTTGGATTCGACATTCTTGGCTTTAACTGTCTTTGTTACTGTGTCATAGTACATCTTGCCTTTTTTAAGGGTGTAGGCTTCGGTTTTCTTACTGATTACTGGTTTCTTGTACATTTTCAACTTTTTAGGGTTGGAGCCGTGGTTTGCACCAGTAATTGTTGAGAAATCGGCATCGCATTTTTTACAGAATATGTGTCCTTCGGCTGAGCCTCCTTCTCTTTTGCCTGTGGCTGGGAATTTTCCCCAGTTCGCTGACTCGTTGCCTGCCCAGAATATACTCCAATACAATTCCTTACTGCCACAGAATGGACATTTCCTTTTAAACACGGTTTTATAAAATTTGTAACCATATTTTGCAAGTTCACCACTAGCACTTGGTCTGCCTATTGCCATCAAGTATTTGCCGTCAGGGCTTACACCATACTTGCTGTAATACCTTTTTACACTCTTTGTAGACTTACTTGTCTTTTTAGTGGTTTTCTGCTTCAAATTTGCAGGGGTTTTCTTCTTTGTATCCACTGGCTTTGGCGGAGTCTCCATAGTACCACTTACATTCACTTGAACGGTGTTTGTGGCTTCTTCATACTCTTCATCACCACCAAAACTTATGACCAGTTCATAGTCTCCGGGGTTAAATTGCAGGTTCAGCCTTGCATAACCATCGGCATCAGTCAACCTGTTATATGTATGCTTGGTCAAGGTCTTACTACTGCCATTATCCTTTACCGTGTACAAGGCAAAAGTAACCAGTTTATTCGCCAAGTATTGTGTGCTATAGGTGTCGGTCTCATCATAATCCAAGTTCTCAAGCCTAATGCTATATAATTTTTCATTCGGATATTTAAATGATACATTAGTGGCATTGATACTGGTTTCCTTGGTCACTGCTTTAATATTATTCAAACTATAATTACTGAGTTCGATGGTGTTTTTTGCGACATCATGAGCCTCCTTATGTGTCTTGACTACACGGGCAGTAACAAGTTCGGAATAATCAGGGAGCTTCACATACACCTTATCGTGTAATTCGTAATCGTTGAAGCTTCCCTCTTTCCGTAGGTTAGCGACATCTAAGGTAATATTGAATTCCCTAGTGGATTTTTCTTTGAGTTTCATTGCAACATCATTATAAATCGCTAGGGCTACTTCGTCGCTTGTTTCAACGGTTCCCATCTTCGGACGATTCAACAAGAAATCGTCTCTTACATCTGGGTTGCCATAGACTGTGGTATACTCCATATTAGGAATATTTTCTGTGCTTACGTGAAGATCGCCACTCAGTTTATTATAGGGTGCTTTCCAGTAGGCGGTGGCTCTCCAATACTCCCATTGACTATTAGATGCGGTTTGTGTATCAGGCTGGTCTTGTGGGTGGTATGGTCTTTGCCAGAAATTACTCTTACTGCTTGCTCCCATTTGTTGCTGTGCCACTGAGGTACTGTTTGCTTGTATCTGCACCTTCTCGATTATCATTGGTATTGTTTCGCCCTTGGTGACGCTTAGGTTCTTCCAACTGGTTATGATGTTGTTCATGTCATTCCTTGTAAGACCATTATTGTCATCAAGGCTTAGGATTGGGCTGATGCTTGTGAATGTTTCAGTCTCATCAGTCTCAAACTGGACATTCTCCAAGTTAAAACCAAAATCCAATACCTCCTCGTGCACATGACCGATTTCCCTGTTAATGCAAGTCATATACAATATTAACTTGTTTTCAGTATCATAAATGGTGAAATAACTATCATCTGGGATAGTGGTATCGGTGATTGTATCAGGGTCATCAGCGATACTGATAAAGCTCTTCGGCTGAATACCACACACATCATTGGCTGCGACGGCGAAGCTTTTGCCTTTGATTTCCATTCCGAGTGTGCCGTGATTCATTGAAAGGCAGATGCAGACATTGGGGTCTGTTCCATCTAATCCAATGGTCTTGGCATTCCAACTTAATGGTGTGTCGCCTTCTTTGTAGACTTTGCCATCACTATTCAACAATTCACCATCAGAGTTAGTGATTCGGAGTTCTGTAACTGTTGGATCTATATTTGCTAATACGGTTCCATCAGGGAATGTTACGATGTCGTCTTCTTCTTCGACGTCTTCGTAGGTGTCGGTTGTTGGGTTTCCATCGCTGTCGTAGATTTCTGGGGTTGTGGTGTTTTCTGTTACGAAATCATACTCGATATTCAATTGCCAATTCTTTGACACATCGATTGGGTTAAGGAAATCCAAATACCTATGGATTGTATTGTTTAGTTGGTCTTTTTCATACCTTGTAACAAAGACATTACCTGTTTCTTCTTCGATGTATCGGAGTAATGCCATTAAATTAATTGTACCATTCAAACTTATATGATTATAGGCTTTGTTCATTGCATATTGTACTACTCCAATATTAAACCAGTCGCCGAACCAGTAATGCAATGCATTATAGTCGATGTTTACGCTTTGTTGTCCATTTGTTACGCTCACATCAAAACCATTACTACTTGTTAGTTCGTTCTGTGTGAATAATGGAGCATAATTCAATTCTACAAGGACTTCTTCCAATTCAGTATGGAAACTATTCTCTTGGTAAACATCTGTCTCGACTGGTGTATTTATCACGTATAGGCAGTCGGTTAGGTTGTTGTCGCCACTTATCCAAACCTTGTTGCCAATACGGAATAGTTGCTTGTCTTCGTGCAAATCTTGGAATTGGTAGGTGAAGTCAAGTGTTCGTAAGCCACCTTGTTCGTGTGTCTCTACAAGGTCGCAGAGTTCTGGGTCGAGGAATCGTAGGAATTCCTCATCACCAGTCATTACAACAATAGTTAATCCCATTTTACCATCTCTCCGTGAATTCTACCTTTCGGACAGTACAGCCACTTGCATTGAAATTGTATTCTCCGTGCAGATTAAACCAATCACTATTAAAGTCCACATACTTTGACAGGTCGGTTGGTTCTGTATCGTCCTCATTGGTCTTGTGGTAGACTCGTCTTTCTTCGCAATCTATTTCGACGATGCCGGTTGTCCAGTCTCCATCGTAGCCGATTGTGAATTTTTGACCTGTTATGGTTTCTTGTAAGGTGATTACATTGTCTTGTGCTTTTAGGCTTATGATTGGATTGACACTTGCTATTCCTTGTACAAAGCCTGTGATATTGGTACTGGTGTTCTGTTTTGAGTATGCAGTACCTGCGGGTATTGTCAGTTTGGCTTTGATATTGTAGGCTCCGGCACTTGTGTTTATGTCCATTGTGTCGGTCATTATGTATTCGAAGTAGACATCAGGGTAATGACTGAATTCGATCGTGTTTGGTATTGGTCGGTTGTACTCGTCTTTTTCGTTGACGAGTAGTTTGGTTAGTTGTCTGAGCATATCGGTACTTGTTTGTAGGTCGCATTCGCCGATGCTCATTTCCAATTCAATAACCTTTTCCCTGATGTTCTGCCTATAAGCATCATTGGTATCGGTTCCATCAATTGACAAGAAGCTTGTGTCGGTGTCTAATCCCTCAGGTATTTTGGCATCTTCGATAAAGGCACCATAATATGATAGGTCTTCTCCATTAACTTTGACATTGATTAACTGTTCTTGCAATTGTTCAATGTAGAAGCCTATCCTTATATCTCCGAAGTTGAGGTTGGCATCTTCTTCGAGTAGGATATTGTTGGCGAAGATTTGCACCTCCCAATCACCTAATTGTGTTAGGTCTGTGGTTTGGAAGCCCCACAGGTCTCCTAAGCCTCCGAATTGGAATTCGGTCTGTGAGTCCATGGTGTCTTGGTTGTTAATGATTATGGTTCTTTCACCAGTCACACCACTTGGGCTTACGAGTTTCGCGGATAAGACCATTTCATCGGCTTGCTCGATGGTTCCAGTTACCTCGATTCCACGGATACTGTGTGTTTCATCTGTACCATAATCCTCATCGAGTGGGAAATCATACAAGACTATGGTTTCTGTGGTGTCGAGGTTTGGTATACTGGTTTCCGCGATATTCTCATCAAGCAAATTACTGATTGGTTCTGGGTAGTTGCCAGTGGCTTCTCTGCCCTTGTACACTTGTTTCTCGATAATTGCGGGATTGTTGTGGGTTATTGTACCCATATCATAACCAAGGGTGGTTGTTTCTGGGTAGTCGCCAGTGAATATTAGGTATAATGGGTAGTTTTCGTTGTAGGTGAATTCGCATTCTAGGTTGTTGTACTCGTTAGGAGTGGTTGGTGCATTAGACCAGTATTCTGCATTTTCTATTATCTGACTTGGTGTTAAGTTGTCATAATCGGTTGTGTCTGTTACTGTCTCGGTTACTTCGCCAGTCACTGGGTCAGTAGTCTCGGTTATGGTTATATTAGCACTTATAGGATTGTTGAATACTCCTAAACGATTATTCTTGTACCAATCCCTCTCATAAGTATCACTTGTAGTATGTTTAATGTCGGATTGGAGGACATACGGGTATCCAGTTCCGAGTCGGTCAAATTCTTCCTCGGATAAGGAAATGAAAGTAAAGTTAGGAATGGTTAAATCCTCTTCTGGTGGATTAACTTGAATTCTTAAAAACTTATGGAAAGTATCAGTAGGTTTAGCATCAAAGTCTATTGATTGCAATTCTATCACATAATGTCCATAATTACGAGTGCTCTCCCCTTTATAAATATTATACCAAATCCTATTGAAATCAGTACATTTGAACTCAAACTTTAATTTGCCATCAGAATCCAAATCCTCAAACTCAATAAGAATTCCAGAGTAATCCCAACCCCCTTGTCCGTTTTTACGATGAGGGAGATATGCATTACCCTTTTGAGCATTTGAATCAAAAACTTCATTGTTAAAAGAATACCAATCCCCAGTATCTAACCATATAAATATATTCACCTCTTCCTTATCCCAATCTACACTATTGAAATCAATATCTAAAGAAAATATCTCCTCTTCGATAACTGATAATATTTCATTGTATTTAGAAGAATTTTCATCAATGGACTCTCCTCTTTCACCAGTGCCAGTCTCCTCACTTGTCTGTGGTTTTTCACGAATACTAATAGTTTTAGTAGCATTAGCACCATTCAAAGACTCTGAAAGTGTAAATGTACCAGTGAAAACACTAGACCCAGATGGATAAGTAACCGATGGTGTAAACCTTACTGTAACATTGCTACTGCCACTACCCGCGACACTCGGCTCCCAACGATAAGTCGTATTATTAACCTTGGTTACCTTACCAGTTCCCTCATAACTATTATAAGTAAATCCGATTGGAACCGTTAAAGTCAATGATGGATTGTACCTTGTCAAATTCTTATTACTAATCCTTAATGTAACATCAAAAGCTTCACCATTAAAACCATCAATGGCATCAACCTTAACAGTATAATCAGACAAGACATACTCGACACGGACACGAACATAACTTACACGAAGATAACCATTCCACTTATTAGTATTAGTCGGATAGTTGATACGGCAACCGAAGTTACCACTATTTAGTTGTGCTCTTGTAATTTTGCCTTTGACATTAAAGGTTTTAGTATTGGTTTTCATTGATGTAGTCGGTGCAACACCCTTACCACTAAAACCACTCACACCCAACAATGATATAGTTGGAGCAGGAATATTCAAAACCCTCTTAGGATGCTTAGCACTATAATCACTGCCAGTATTCTTACGATGACGATACTCAACAATGATTTTTGTAGGTTCTGCACCGAGTGGCAGATTAAAATTAAACCCAGTACAACTAATCGTACTAGGTCTATTCTTGGTTTCGCTCTTACCCTGAATCAAAATACTTGAAACGGCATGACTATTCTCCGCCGCATTCCTAATATTCCCTAAATAATCAAAACTAACATAATGACCACCAGTAGTCTGAGTCACAGTACCAGCATACTTTGTTACTGATGCCATACTTTACACTCCTCTCGCTCTATTATTCCTTGCAAGGATACGAGCCTTCGCCCTATTATCCAAACTTTGGAAATCATTATTATTCACCAACACAGATAACACACTCTTATCAGTCAAACTCTCAACTAATGCATTCCTTAAAACAACCTCATCAATATTAGATGGAACATTTTTTAGATCCAAACTCAAGTTAACATCATTTGTGGTGTGGATTTCCATCTTCTCAATACCACTTACTTGTGATGGTGTTAGGTCTTCGCCACCATAAGCACCGCCTAGTGGAAGGTCTTCACCACCGAAAGCTCCACCAATCACAGGAACTTCACTAGCCTTGCTTTTGATTTTACCTACCCAGTTAGCGACTGCACTATACGCGTCTTTGAATGGCTTGGTGAATGCATTCACCACACCACTTAATGCGCTGGTTATGCTGCCGCCGATACCTGATAACTTATCATTAACACCACTAACCACCTTGCCGGCTTCGGTCTTTGCATGACTTACCCACTTGCCACCAGCATTCACTATACTAGTAACTCCTTTTAATAACTGGGTAGTCATCTTGCTTGGTAAGGTTGTTATGCTGGTGATTACTCCGGTTACGATGGCTTGTGCTTTCTGTTTGGCATTATTCACCATCCTAGTAAATGTGGAGACTAGGATGCTTGCTAACCTTGTTAGGATTGTGCTCCAGAAACCAGTAATCGCACCCCATATAAGGACTATTGCTTGTTGGAGGCTTATCTGACCACTAACGAGTGATTGGAATACGCTTATGACCTGCCAAATCAGACCAATCACCAACCTTATCGGAGCGGTTATAGCATTCCAAGCGAAGCCAATAGCATCAATCAAAGCCCTTACTATATCGAAGTTTCCGCTCATGTTCACACCGAAGAAAGATAATACTGCATCTATGGCTGGTTGAACCGCACTAACCATCGCAGTCCAAGCCTCATTTAATGCAGTTATGAATGCTTGAACATCAGGATTATTAATAAAAGCCTCCCATAAACGGTTAAGACCAGCACTTATACTATCAAGCATTCCACCGACATCATCCCACCAACCGAAAGCCTTACCGACTTCATACACGACCACGATAAGGGCGGCGATTGCGGCGGCTATTGCAAGTATCGGCCATAATGCAGCATCCTCTGCTATGGCTAAACCTCCGAATGCTACTGTTGCACCTTCGGCCGCGGCGGCCTCAGTAGTAATACCCAGAGCTGATGCCACACGAGCAATCGCACCCTCACCTTCCAAGGCATTAGTAATAGTCTGTTGGATATTAAAGCCTTTCATGGTATCAGTCAATGCTTTTAATCCATTGATTTGTAATGCGAAGCTTCCTGCACTGCCAATCAATCCAACAAAACTGCCAAGAGGACTTAATACCCCGCTTAGGCTTAGGCTTACATCCTCCCAAGCCGCTCCAAGTTGGTCGGTCAATGTCTTATGTTCGGCTTCTTCATCCGCGAGTGCTTGTAATTGTCCTTCGTATTGGCCGGTTATCTCGGTTGCATGGTCAAGGCTTCCTGCTTGCATTCCGAGTGCTTGTTCCAGTTTCCGTGTATCACCACCACACTCCTCCAATGCACTAGATAAACCAGATAATGCGGCTCTTCCACCACCATACTTCTGAGTAGCAGCCGCAATAATCATACTGCTTTGGTCGACATCAAACCCTAATTCCTTGAATTGGCTGTCATATTTCCTGAGGAAGGTGTAGTAGTTCTGCATTCCGCCAACGGTATTGCTATTTGCATAAGCCAATGCATTAAAACTGCTACTTACGTTGTTCATATCTACACCGAGTACGCCCAATTCCTGAGCAAGACTGTTAGTGGTTTGTGCTCCCAATCCGAAAGCATCATTTATCTTGTCGATATTGGTAGCGCTTGTTCCAAGGTTCTCCGCGGATACTCCCATCTGGTCAAGGCTTTTAACGTACATCATGGCTTCATCATTAGGGAAAGTAGCATTACTGATATTATTAATCAGGCTTACCATTTGCGGCTCGGCTATGCCGGTCTGTGTGGCTAATTGTCCTACACTGATCGCCGCAGTATTCATATCCTGAGCCATGCCCTCGGCCTGTGCACCAACTTGACCAACCTGCTCGCTTAATTGCAAGAGCATACTGCTATTAATAATGTCAAGGTCGCTGCCAAGGTCCTCAACCGCAGTATCAGCACTAGACACGCTTGATTCTAATTCTCCAGCACCGGCCGCGGCCTCGTTGAATTGTATGCTCCCGATTTGTGCTCCGGCTGTGATTAGTCGTTCGACTTCTTCGGTGCTCATTCCGAGTTCATTAGCCAGTTCATCAAGGCTTGAACTGTCGATGCTGCTTACGGCAGTTTGGAAGCCTGTAACGTTTTCTTCCATACTCGTAAAGTCACTGGATACTGTGTCGGCGGTGCCTGAAAACGTATCTGCCATGCCGGTGACCGAGTCGGTGACTGATGAGAATACACTGCTGGCGTTGTCTACGGCTTGTAGTATTATTTCTATTAATTCGCTCATTTTCTTTTCACTTCTTGAATTTTACCCCGTTGGCTTCCGCAAGGGCTTTGACTTTTATGTCTAATCCTTTAAGGAATGAGTATTTTTTCGCACTCATTATGTTAAGGAAGGCATTTTGCAAGAGTGTTCCTTCATTCATATTACTCACTATCTTTAAACCATCACAATGTGATTGGTATAGCACTATGGCTTCATTCGTTTTTGCGAAATTGTTTCACCATAGTCAAGTCATTATCACTTAGGCGGCTTACATTGATGACTTGTGTGAATAAGAGTTCAGGTAACCCGACGACCATTCCTTTCACCATGTCAGTGGTTACTTTTTCACCATCCACGCTAAGGCTCAATGCTACGGCCTTGTACATTGCCTCTGCTTGGGCTTCGGTGAATTCGCCAGTATTAATATCAACATCATTCATATTACTCTGGACGGCTTCCCTTTTACCATTACGCATATTCACCTTGATTTGTAACGGCTTTTTCTCTATTACTTGAAGCTTAGATAATTCGCCACTGGTTAATGGTCTTAACTTGAACTCCAATTCTTCGCCTTCCCAATCAATACAAACCTCTTGGATATCATCCACTCCAAGGGTTAACTTTTGTATCATATCCTTATTACTCATGCATTAATCACCTATTATAATCGTTAAAAATTGTTTAAAAAAAAAGCACCACACAAAACCCATTATGGTGGTGGTGCTAATAATTTTAGTTGTTTGTTAAAATTCTTATTCACTGATTAAAGCTTCCTGATTATTCACAAGCTTGATATACATATCGGTTTCCACTTCGGTTGTGCCATCAGCCAAGGTTACAGTATTGGAGCCAAGACTCTCCAAGGTAAGAGTGGTTTCAATACTATCCACACTTGACACATTGTATTCGGTTCTGACAGTACACCTTGGGAAAACAATCTTGCAAGAAAGGTTAGGGTCTTCGCAATGATTGACATTAACCTCTAATGGTATTTGCAAGAGTTTACAACTGGATGGCTGTAAAGCATCGACCTCTCCGTATTCTGCATCAAGGATGCTTCTGACTGTTTCACTTGTCAGGCTGGTTGTGATGCTTATACTGTTTTCTCTTTTACCTGCCTTGGCTCTCATCTGAGGATACCTTGAGCCTAATCCGATTGTACTATCCACGTTATGGTTGTTATTACCCTCAAATGAAAATGCGGTAGATACACCATTAACTGGCAAGTTATTCAATTTCAAGCTTACATCATAGAACATGATGAACAAGTCCTCATTAGTCAATGCATCAGGCTCGGTGAATGCCCCGTTAATGGTTGCTTTCTCGGTCTTGTAAATCCAATCAGCACCCACAGTCATTGATTCATCACTTACTTCAAGAGTCAACTTATCACATAATAAGCCATACACATACTTTGTGAGCATATCATAAGCGGCCATTGCACGGAAAGATTGTAATTCTTTGCCTTCGCCACCATAAAACTCGTGGGTATGGTAGTTTCCACTACCCGCGGTGTATTTGTAATTGTCAAGGAAGCCAAGGAAATACCAAGTCAACTGTTGCAAATCAGCATCAGCACTAGTGCTGCCTGTTGGTTTCATTATCCCTGCTCTGGCACGCTTATTCATCCTACTTGAACCGGATTTTGTTACTGGTTCGTCATTGAGTTTGAACTCGACGCTTTCAGCGTGGTTCCAGAAGCTTGGGTCGAAACTTGAAGGAGCGACAGTAGTATCTCCGTAGGTGGTTTCGACTTCTAATCCAAATCCTCTATTCATATTATCATTATTCTCCATTATTTTGTCTGCAGCATAATCTCCAATCTATTATATGGTTCACATTCAAGACGGCAGCGACAACCGGCAACCGTTCACTCTTGTTATTAACATCCACAGTACCGAGTGGGTAGAAGGTTTCGAGTGTGATGTTACGGATTAACCTTGTCCCAGGTAATTCCTGGTTCTGTATTGTCTGCCAGTTACGTTGCACGGCTAATATTACTCGGGTTGCCAAGTTCATAGTGGATTCATTGGCATCTTCGAGTTCTGGCTCATACACGGCACAATTGAATTGGAATGGTGTGGTCAATTCCATTGTCCGACTTATATCCGCTTGACGGTTTGGTCTTGTTTCGTGCTGGTACATCCAGATGAATGGTTCGTCGATGTGCTCTTCTTCAAGGTAAATCTTCTTGAAGGTGTTGACATCTTCGAGTAATCCATCAGTGGTCATTTCGGCTTCTATGCAACCGGCTAGGATATTTTGTAATGTTTCCATTCCAATTACGATATTAGTCATCCCATCACCTCACTTATTGCTCGTAGGAAGTAACCATCCAAACGACCATTAACATCATCAAGACTATCCTCTACAAAGTGTCTTGCTTTTATTCCTGGATGATGAACGACCCTTACTGGGTGGTCTGCTCCTTCCCAGTATAACGCCTTCTTGCTAGTAGGGGTTATAGTGTAGGGTCTTGTTCCATCATTAACCCATTGTGCATACTCCGCAGGGCTTTTAATAACCGCCTCATCACTACCCAATGAATCAAGGAACCAAGACTTTAATAAACCATGGTCTACTGGACTGTTACGCATCAAGACCCTTATCAACTCCTGACTGCTATACTCCAAACCCTTCGCCTTAGCCTGTGTCAACTTATCAGGACTTAACCCAGTAGTTAAATCAGATGTGTTTATGTCAATGGTGAAGCTCGCCATCTATTCATCCCTTCCTGTAATTGCGAGCACACCAATACTATCAGGCTCGGTTGAAGAATCCTTAACGAATGGTTTTAGATCGTCTTTCAAGTCATCTGTGAAAATGTCACTTGATAATCCTTGTATTGTCCAGTCGTTAACCTTGATTATTGGGTTGTCTCGTTTCTGGATTGCGAGGGTTACCATGTTTGATGTTAATCGTAGGCAGATATTGCGGATGGCATCTCTCACATTATCGTCGGTATAGTTCCGATTAGTGTACATGTTAATCAAATCCTGTGATTGATTAATCCAATCGGATACTATGTTGTTTAATCCTGTGGTGTCGTCTTTTTCAAGATTTAAATGCTTTGGTTTTAAACCTGTGAAATTGATTACGTCATCTACACTAATCCACATTTATTGTCACCATATAATAAAAAAAATATACAGGAGGACTTATGGAAGTTCCCCTGTACGAATGTATTCGTATAAAAGTTTTCTGTTACGTTTCACCACTATTGGCAATTCATCAAAAGGCAGTAATTCCTTCTTTTTTGCCTTAGCAGTTTTCTTGTTTTTTGGTTTTTCATCAGCCATACCCTAGAATCCTCCATTATTTTCCACTGCTTTCTTCTGCTTTCTCTTCTAAGGCTTCAACTCTTTCTTCTAACTCTTTAACTTTCTTCTTAAGTTTCATAGACATGAATATCACTCCTTATTAAAAAAGAAAAAAATAGAAAAATGGTTTTTAGAGTAAGGCTGCTGCTTGTGCTGCGGTCATGTCCGCGACAACGATAGCATCAGTCCATTGGAGACTTGCATCGCATCTGATACGGTAGAAGTACTCGGTTTTTTCTTCAGCGACAACACGATTAGGCTCCACGCTAAGGTCTTTCCAGACGCCGTACCAAAGGAATTCAGGAACAGTTAATACACAGCCTGCTACTTTGCCGTAGGAAGTTCTTCCATCTGCTGCATCAAGGACTGGTGCGTATTTTACTGGGATTCCTTTGTATTTTAATTCATCAGCATTCAAGAGTGAACTGTCACCTAATCCGGTTTCACGATCAATGAGGAAGTTTCTGTATGCTTCGTAAACTTCGAAAGGTACATAGAAGACAAGGTCTTTCATGAGGTTTGCTTGTCTGTATGCTTCAGGTAATTTGTATAATGCTTGATTGAACAAGTCAGTAATGCCTTTGGTGGTTACATCATAGTCGGTTCCTTGTACGATGTGGTTGGTTGCTCCTTTTAACCATCCATTAGTAACACCGAAGAGTCCGGTCTTGGTAGTGTCACCATAGACTGCTAATGCTTCAAGGTCTACTCCAACAGCTTCACCCATCATACTGAGTAAGGTTTGTTCGAATTGAGCTTGTTCAATGTTGTCTTCTTTATCATCATCGAGGATACTGGTTTTTGCTTTTAATTTCTTAGCGTTTAACTCTGCTTTACCGAAACCGATGGTTGCTTCGGTTAACTGGTCTTCAGTATCACCGTTAGAATCATAACCGTTTTGTAATACTCTGCCAACGATTTTGGTACTGGATACCACTTGAGATGTGGAATTCATACGGCGGAAACTTGCATCTGCTAACATGGTTTGACTGATAGTAGCAGCACGCATAAAGGTGGCAAACTGCTCATCATTCAATAATGCTTTTGCAGTATTCATATCAATTCTCATGCTTTTGAATACTTCACGTTCTTGTTCGTTTACGATTTGGGATAAAATATGTTCATTCACCATAAATATCATACCTCAAAAATATAGGGTTTATTTTTTACGTGTTCCATCAGGGTTTTTGCCCATGATTTCATAAATATTAACAGGCTTACTCTTCTCAGCAGACAAGTTATCATGTACTGGTTCTGCTTTGGATTCGCCTTTTTCACTTACCGGTTCTTCGGTCTCTACTTCTTCATCTTCTTCTTCTTTAACTGGTTCTTCCAGGGATTTCTCTGCAGAAGCTTCGGCCTCAGTTTCAGCGTCAGCTTCCGCTGGTTCATCTTCTTCCACTGGAGTTAATGCTTCAGTTAAAGTCTTGGTGAACTCTTCCTGCAGGGTTTTGAGTGCATCATTGAAGTCTTTTTTTAATTGTTCAAGTGTAGCCTGCATATCTGCAACTTCACTTTTCAATGCAAGGACTTCTGCTTCCTCGGTCATGCCCATTGCAGAGAGCACTTTACTTTTTAATGATTTTACATCTTCTTGGTTTTCCATTATATCACCATTTACTTCACAGAATAGGCTATCGTGCAAGCAAGGAGATTTCACTAGGCTTACTGATAGTACTACTGGGTCAGGCACATCCTTAATCAAAGAATTGCCTGAGCTACTAACATCTTTACAACTGCAAGGCAAAGGAGTATCCGGCTTGCTCTTCAAAGCAGTTAGGTACTCGTCCGCCCGTGACCTGGTGAAGACACTAGCACTATACCCAGTATAACCACCACCCAAAGCCAATTGTACTGCCTCTGGGTTGGTTATATGTGAAGTGACAAACCATGAACCCCTTGGATAACTTTTTAGTGATCCATCTATGGTGGTCATGGTAGTGTCTTCTGTTAGTAAGAATGAGTCGACGGGTTCTCCTATCCGTTCTCCGTTTCTGGTTAGTCCGTGTTCGTGGTCTATGAATTGGTATTTTTCGTAGGTTTTTGCGAACCTTCGGATTTGTTCTGTGGTTAGTGGTGGTTCGCCATTCTTGTAGTCACAATCGTGGGCTCCTGGTATCATTACGGGGGCGGTTAAGTGGATTGTGCCGTCGGTTAGTGTTTTTATTGTTTTCATAAAGCATCATATTTCCGAAAGCCATGATTCTTTTTAGTGTGGGGCTTTCTATTATACACTCAAAGCAGTTTAAAAAAAAGTAATAATGATGAAAAACAGATAATAGTATAACTAAAAAATTAGGAGATTATTTTTATGAATGAAAAAAGCAATATTTTATCTATTTGTAGAAAACTTAAAGAATTGAACTTAATAACCCATATTCACGAAAATAAATATTCTATTCAAATTTTAGTTAATTGTGATGAAGATTTTAAGAAGGAGAGCATTGAAGTTAGGGATAGAATTAGAAATAATTTTGAAAAACAAGGGTATACTGTCAGAATTAAAGGTACATATTGGTTGGATATTCTTTTTGTTGATATTGCAACAATAATAGATGATTGTTTTTGATGGGGAAGAGATACAATAAAAAAATAAGAAATAAAATAAAAAAAAGGATAAAAAAAGAAGAAAATAATTAAAAATTAGAATTTACAATCAAATCCCTAAAAGAAGGATAATGCTCAACGAAGGATAACACTTCTTCCTTTTCAAGCTTATCCAATGCAATAATGTCTGACCCAATCAAAGCCCTTTTACGAGCATTTTTAGCATAAACTTCCTGATGATTGCTAATCCATTCATTCACCTTTTTAAAAAGGTCTTGGTTACTTTCCATCAAGATAGTTAAAAAAGCATTTGGAATAAAATCATCAATACGAAGAAGGGAGTCTGCTTGTGAAATTAACAATCTCTTATTAATCCAATTATACATCTCATCACCACTTAATAATATGTTCTCTTTTTAAATATATTAAATTATCTGATTTATTAATTCAACTGTAATCACATAGTTATTCCCATCTTGGACTACGTGTTTGACCTCATATTGGGTTTCAGGTAACAACCATTCGCTCTGACCTGTGGTGTTTGTTAATTTATCAGCACTACCTAATGCTGTGCCCCTTGTCCCTTTAGGTGCTAAGATTTTATAAAACACATTATATTTTTTGGAATTTTTTTCATAAAACAAGTTTGGAGTTTCCCTTTCAAATGAAGTAGATGTAAATCCTTCGAAGGTTCCGATTTCCCCAACTTTTACAGGTATTTCATGATTAGTTGAAGTAGCCCTGAATAACATAGTATCTTCAGTTAATGGGATTGACTCCTTCATACCTTTAAGAAGATTATCATACACTTTGTCCAATCTTTCACAATGTTGTTTTATCTCTGCTTCGGTTTCACCTAATTTTCGCAATTGTTCTTTATAAACCACTTTATCCCTGTAATAAGCGTTTAATCTTCCGAAGTTATTTCCACATCCATATTTAAAGGAGTCATATATGCTCTTTGTACCTTCAAGCACATTCCCTTCAATGGGTTGTTTTAATTTATTCATAAAAGGGGTATCATAGTATGTTTCATAGTGTTTAGTGATTTTTGTCGCGCTTTCTTCATAATTGTACCATTTATGTGTTAAAAATTCTTTGGAGTATTGTTTAACCAGTTCTCGGGTTAATGGTAAAGGGTTCTGCTTTTTTCCCATATCGATTGGCTTGATTTCAAAGGAGCTTAATATATTAGGAGTTATTGGAGTCATGGAGTATCCTCTTGTAACTTCCGCTTCTTGTTGGTCTTGTGGTGTTGTTGCGATTGAGCCGACTATCTGCTGATAACCCCTTGCCAATTCACCATTAGCCACCAACTTCAACTGATTAAGCCGGCTCAAATTATACTCTAACTGGGTTCGTGCCTGTAACCTTTCACGTGGCAGACTAAACTTACTATCAATGATGCTTTGTGCCTCATTAACCGCCTTAGTGTACTGCTCGTACTGGCTTCTCTGCTCAGGTGAAAGATTAGCCTCTAACTGCTCCTGACTAGGCTCACCCAAACTTTCCATATTAATCGGAACCAAATCACTCTCACGGAACGGACTAAAAGACGGAGCCATAAAACCATAAGGAATCACAAACGGTGCATTACTACACCTACAATTAATCCATTCTTCAATAGGACCGGAAGTGTCACCAGGAAACGCTAAACCATTGGAGTATTTACCATCAATCGGTATTATCTCACCATCAACATCCACATGACTATCACGGGTACGGTCATCATTTGCGGCGATCCATTGGGTATACTCTACACCATCCTCCCGGTATTGGTCTCTTGTTGCTTGGTTATGACTGGTGTTTATCTCAGTCCTAGCGATTCGTCTGGCTTCCCAGTCCGCTAATTGGTCGAACCTTTTAGTAATGTCATTTGCAACCTGGTTTATGCCCTTACCTTCACGGTAACCATCACTTATAATCTGATTAAGTTGGTTGTCTACACGGTTTAATGTGTTTTGGCTGGTTCGGAATGTACGGTTAAGCAAATCCTCTTCCGCCTTGGGTATTGTACCAAACAAGGAACTCTTATCCTTGTCTATGAATCCCTGAATGCTTAATGTAGTGACTGCTTTAAGAGCGACCCTATCCTTGTTTGCTCGCTTGGTTAACCGTTTCGCCTCCGCCTTTCCAAGCTCATACTCACGGAGCTTATACTTCCTGATAATCTCATAATATTCCTTGTGAGCTTCGTGGATTGGGCTCAGCATCAGATTAACCTGACCTTGGAGCAACTGGTAATCACTCCAATACTCATCTAATCCTTTTAAGACTTCCTTTTTAAGCTTACGGAAGAAGCGACCTAGTTCCTTTTCGAGTTGGGCTTCGTTATTCTGTCTTCGCTTCAATGCGACTTGGCTTGCCAGTAACTGTTTCTTGGTCCTCTCGGGTAATGTCATCCTCTACCTCTTCATTATCATTCCATAATTGGTCTTCCAAACTGCCGAGTATTGAGTCCACTTCGAGCATTGGATTATTCTCTGTATTATTCCAAACCTGCTCCAAAGGAATATTATTCAAGTATCTTGCATTCAAGTAATAATCATCTTCGTCCTCAATGGTTAGTCCGAATTTATTGCCGAAGTTATCGATTAATTCCTTGATAGTCATTGCACCACGAGCAAACAGGAACTCGGCCAATGCCAAATCCTTTGTGTAATCGATTGGTGCTACTTCTTCGATACTGAATCTCCAACTAGTGCAACCAAGTTCCGCACCGATTTGATTGATTAAAGCTTCGCACTCGGATTTGATTGGAGCGATGGTTCCATATTTATAGGATGCCATTGTTGACTCGCTGTTACTACCATTCAGATTACCACTATCGAAGATGCCTAAACGGCTTGGGTCTACCTGATGCGCGTGCAATACTTCATCACGGGTATCCTTACGATACATTCTGAAGTGTCCTTCTTCCGCTTGCACACTTAATGGTGTGATTTTGAGGTCTACATTTCCTTCTTCACCCTCACTTGGTATGGTAATGCAAATAGCGGAATGTGGATTCTTGATGACTTCCTTAATCTGTTGACCAATCTTATACCTGAGTGTCTGGGTTACATCATATTCAGGGTCATCAGGTTCCAAGTCATAATCCGCGAAGTCACCAGTAACAGTTATAGCAAACTTCG
>Ga0326512_10000436_pt1 | contig 36718 bp, 47 predicted proteins | sample 1_2617_0518_D_FD_203652 | JGI IMG/M metagenome (GOLD analysis project Ga0326512, IMG submission 203652) | Bovine rumen microbial communities from UC Davis, California, United States - 1_2617_0518 | ecosystem: Host-associated > Mammals > Digestive system > Stomach > Rumen | place: USA... | reverse complement strand
TTGCGGTGGGTTGTTCGGTTTCAAGGTCAAGGTTAACACCCCATTCCTCTGCGACCATCCCGAACTCTTCCTCGGCAAACTGGATTTGCTCCTCATCCCAAGCCAAGTCAACAGCACCAGTCGCATTATCCGCCAGTGCCATCTCTCGCCCTTGCTTGCTGTCAAGGTCAATGTCGGTGCGTTTTACTGCGATAATCTTCGTGCCATCACTCTCAACAATCTGCACATCGTCAAGCCCAATCTGCCCAGCAATCTCGGTCACACCATTGCCCGCTATAATTCGGTTGTTCTTATCTATCAAGATACTGCGCCCAGCACCATTGTTGCGGATGCTCTTCTCAATTAGGCTCATACCATACTCGGTGTGCTTGTTGAAGTTCTTGTCATCAAACACAAGGTCGCTAATCTTCGCTTCTTTGATTTCTGCCATAACTCTCTATCTTTTAACTTTTTCGCAAAGGTAGTAAAAAGATTTTCAATTACACAACTTTCTGCGGTTTTTTGTGAAAAATTTTGTACATTTGTGGCACAAATGATTTTCTTCATGATTTTGGATTTAGTAAATGGCTTTGCCCCACCGTCTGCGAAGATAGTGGGTTTTTCATTTCAGCCGTTTTAAGCGCATCAAATTTCTCAAACGATAAACTATATCAAAAACAAATTAAATGCCGTTAGAGCGCAAAAGAGCGTGTAAATTTCGCATTCTGCATAAAATAGTGCGCCCCGACTTTCACAGCCAAGGCGCATCCCTCAAATAATTCACATCATCTTGTCGTTTCCCAACGGTTAATAAAATGATGCTTGAAACTTAAAACATAAAAAACTGATATCTTAATTATAATTTCAATCTTCCTTGCAGTCTTGCCTTGGGTGGTTCGCCAAGATAGTGGAACATCAGGTCGGCGAAATCATCAAGGCTGCGCACGATGCAGTACTTATACCCTTGCGCCTCAATAACCCTTTGCCATGCCTTTTGTGTGTCGCTTTGCCGTCCTACAATTGTCTTGACCTCAACACAAAGTCCGTGATAGTTGTGCCGTGCGACCAGTAGCAGCAAGTCTGCCACTCCCGATGTCACACCCTCAGCTTTGAGTGACCTTGCCGTTTGTATGTTTCTATGTCCACCATTCGGCACACTAAACAAGCAACCACCCCTATAAGCTGGGTAGGCAAAGTAAAACCATTTCACGATTGCGCATTGGATTCGATGTTCTTCTTGCCTCATTCTTTAATCCTCTTCTTGAAATCATGGCAAGTTATTGCCAAGTTTGTACTTATATTCTCTAATCCCTGAAAGCACGGATACTTTGCGCACATCGTGCAAGCGACACGTTTTCGGTTGATTGGCTTGCGCCTTGGCTTGGGTTCAGGGTAATTGCGCCAGTAGGGTCGTGCGTTGACTGGTTCAACATATATCATCATAACGCACACCCCCTTTCCATCAGCACGGCATCCGTGTGTGTCTTCAAGCCTCGGTAGTGGCTGAGATACACCATTGCTCTCTTCCAACTTGGGTGGTGGTTGTGCAGCCATTCTCTTACATCGGTGAGCATCTTGCGCTGGCTTGTCTGCTCGTTCCATTGCAAAGGTGGGTATACTTTACCCAAATAACCCTGGTACATCGTGATGTCAATGTGTGGGCGAATCATAGCGCACCCCCCTTCTTCCAATCTCCGCACCTCTGCGAGTATTTGCTTTTGGGGGCGAAGTCCCCTGCTATGATATCGGGATTGCGTTGTCCTATCTGCCACCTCAAGCAGTTCTTGTGGCTTGGGCATCGGTCATTGTGACAAGCTGCGATGCCAGTATAGTTGGTTGTTGCTCGTTTCATTGGTTACTCCCTTTCATCGCTTGCTTGAATTGTTCAACAACCTCTATGTCTTCTCCTTGATGTGTCTCCCATTCAAGAAGCCAAGAGCAAGCCTTGTCAATCATTGTGCGGTCTGCCCACTCTGCGCCAGTGCTAAAATCTTCTTCGCAATATATTTTGTTTGGCAAATGTTGAGCAATGCCGTTAGCATACACTCTTGCAGCTTTCATTATTTCTTGTTTTCTTGTCATATCTTTATGTTTTAATTGGTTGATATTCAGTTAAAAAGGTGGTCACTCTAAACGTTTTTCTTAATACTTTGGTTATTATTAAATTAAGTAACCACCTTATAATTAGTTAGTTATAGCCCATCCTCATAATAATGGACACTATCCTCAAGTGTGCGAAGGTTGCGTTCTACTTGCCTGAGGCTGTCAATGTTGTACTCGGTGGGTTGTGGCTCTCTTTGCCTCTCCACATCTTTCGCCCCGAAGTATAACACCACGATGGCTATTATTACGATGGGCGCAACAAGTACAAGCATCAGCCAACTCTCTTTTCGTTTCTCTCGCATTGCAAATCCTCTCCTTTCTGCTTTATAAGGGTTAATACTTTTCTTGCCTCTTTGTGGTAGGGCATGGTCACGTTTGTTTCAACTGCGCCTATCCCATAACACACGGTAGCATGGTCACGACCCATCAGGTGACCAATCTGCGTTGTCGTTGCCTCGGTGTACTGGTGTAGACCCCACATGATTAAGTGCCTTGCCATGCTTGTTCGTGAATCTCTTCGTTTGCTCATCACATCCAGTGGCGAAATCTTCAGCTCATCGCATACCAGTCGCAAGAACTGGTCACGGGTGTCAATCATTGTCGGTGTTATCCGTTCAATCGGTCTCATTTTTTGTATCGTTTAGAATGGCACATCATCCTCAAGCCTTGGGGTTGATGGTGCTGGTTTATAGTTTTCTTGTTGATAGAATCTCGTTGTGTGTGCATCAAAGCCAAGCATCTGCTCCCCATTGAGAGAACCTTGCCTATTTTTACAGCACATAAGCAGAGCCGTCCCTTCGGTGGATATCTGCGACCAGTTTTGGCTCATATCAGGATAACGGAAGTCTTTGCCGTGCCTTTCGGGTCGGTAAACCAAGTAGACACTATCGGCAGCATCTGCGATATCGCCTGACTCTTTCAGCTCTTCAAGCCTTGGTGTCGGGTCTTTATCCACGTTGCGCCTCAACTGGGATAAAAGCACGATGCAGATTTCAAGCTGCTTGCTCAAGGTTTCAAGCCGGTGGGCAATTGATGCCATCTGCTGGTGTCTTTCACGTTCACGGCTACGCAACAACTGCAAGTAATCTATAACAATCACCTGAACGTTGTGCTGTGCTACCATTGCTTTGATATTCGCTATTACCGTGTCAATGTCTGCGCTCCTGACCTCATCGAAGTAGATGGGTAAAGTGTCATCGGCATTCACGGCAGCTGCCCACTCGGTCGCTTCCATGTCGGCACGTTTCAACTTTTCGCCATCCACTCCAGTAGTGAGGCTCAAGATTCGTGTGCCAAGCTGTGCGTTGGTCATTTCAAGTGAAAAGATGCCGACAGCCGTACCACGTTGCGCCACACCCACGGCACAACATAGAGCGAACGAAGTCTTGCCGTTTGAGTTGCGCCCAGCAATTATCATCAGCTCACCACGTTCAAGTCCACCCTTGTGGTCTATCAGGTCAAAACCGCATGGAGTACCCTGAGGCATTTCGCCTTTCGCTAACTTTTCGGTGCGCTTGAGAATCTCTTTCAGTAGCAGACCCCAACGCATAGACTTCGGCTTGATGGTCTTGGTGGTGTCACTAACAATCTGCTCCAACTCACTCACGGCATCACTGGGTGTGTAGTCTGCATCGTGTTCAATGCTCATCAGGATACTTTGCGCCCCTTCGCTTATTCTGCGCTTTATGCCCATAGTGTGGAGAGCATTCGCCAGTGTGAAGATGTCACCCTCTGCGCCTCTTGCCTGAACGAAGTGGGTCGGGTTGAACTCGCCACCACATTCTTGTGCTTGTGCATAAACGTTGAGCAAGTTCACATCTTGTGCTTTGTCAAGACAAGCCAGTGACCAGTGCCACACGTTCAAGTTGCTCTCTTCCGTGAAGTCCTCATCGGTGAGAACATTGCGCAAACTCATAACGTAGCCAGTGGCTGCAACGTGACTCAGGATAGCAACCAACAACGCACGTTCAAGTTGTGGGTCAACGAGAGTGGTTGTGCGCTCTTCATCTTGATATTTTTGTTTTCGTGTCATTAGTCAAGAAATTCAGGTGAATAACGGACAATAAAGTCATCCTCACTTACCGCCCTCGTACAACCTTTATCATCATTCATTTGTTTAAGCCAATTGATTGCATCAAGAGAGTATGAAATTAAATTGGTTGTTCCGTTGTCCCTATATCTCACAAGGAACACATCGGCAGATATACCCCAAGTAGTTCTATCAAACATCGGCAATTTGGTTTTATAGATTCCAACTAAATCCCTTCTTCCACAACCGCTAAAATATCGGTCAAGCAACCAAATTGCATAGTATTCCAGTGAATACTTGTCAAGTTCCACCCAAACATCATTGGGGATATAGTCAATAATGTCTATGTTGCTCCAGTATATATTTCTCGCTTTGTTACTGTCATATACTTTGCTATAAATTTTCATTGTGCCTTACGTTTTAAGTAATTATTAAATCTTCGTTTTGCGTTCCACGTTTTTTCAGCCTCAAACCTCATCCGTCCAGTGCGGTCTTGGCATTCTTCCGTCCAGTACCCGTACCAGTCTTTAACATCTTGTCGGTTGAACCCATCGGCAATCAACTCTCGGCAGAAGTCTATCATCGGTTGCAACCTGACTGACTTGTCCGTGAATGTGATGCCCCGCTCTCGGTCGGCTTGTGCCTTGATTCGTATTTGTGCCAGTAGATGTTTAATGGCTTGAGTTCGGTTGTTGTGGTTCTCATCGGTGAGCTGCCACTCAATCACAACCGCCTCGGCATACTTACGGCACTGGTCGGTAGTGATGCCCTCGTTCTTGCAGAAAGCCTCTATCGTGATTTGACGGCTGAATAAGTCTTTGATTAACTCTTCGTGCGTGTGCGTGTGTTTTTTATCATCAACAATTAATTCTTTTCTTTCTTTTCTTTCTTGTTTCGTTGCACTTTGCGTTGCACTTTGCGTTGCACTTTGCGTTGCAGATTTTGCAACACTAACAAGATTAAAGTCTTGATATTTAGAATAATTCACAAGTTTAGTTTTACTCAGTTTTTGCGTGACTTGTGTGCGGACTACCTCGCCACTATCCTCAAGTGTGCGCAATGCCTTGATGGCTGTGTGTGGTGACATTGCCAAGTCATCGCACATCGTGCGGATGCTGACAAACGTTGCGCCCCTCTCACACATCTTGCCGTTGTGCCACTTTGATTTGTGGTTAACCTTGAGCAAAAGGTAGATAAACACTTGCAACACCACTGGCTCGGTTATGTGTTCCCAATCCAGTAGACTGCGGTTTATCTTGATAAATCCATTATTTGCGCTCTCTTTCGCCATTTCTCAAACGTTCTGCCAATTCAGGGTAATACTCATCAATTAATTCTTTGATGCTCTTTATTTCGCTCATATCGCACAAAAAGAAGGGTGTGATGTGTGGACAGCACCACACCCGACTAATTCACAAACTATGACATGAAGAAATATTTTGTCCACATTTTGTTTTTTCTATCATCTCTTGCGCCAACACCTCGGCAGCGTCTATGCGCTCACGCAGTTGTGCCTCTGCCTCAGGGTCACGCATAATCCTCACGATGCGCAACGGCTTTTGGTTGAATGGGCAATAACTCACCCAGTCGCACCAGTCGGCATCGGTCACCATCATGTGCGAAATACATTGCCAGTAATACTCGGGTCTAACAGCTTTCAAGTCCTCGGCACTATGCACATCAATCAAGTAAAGTGTATGCGTGTCATTGTCGGGGCATTTGATTTCAAGTGTGCCGTTATCCTGAATACACAACCCATCGGGCGAACTGGCAAAGTAGGGCGAAACCTCAATTGCTCCACAGCTTGTGACCTTGCGAGATGTGGTCTTTGCGTAGATGCCTCTTGCGTTCATCTCTTGCTCGTTGCCCCATGCCATTGCCTTACTTGTGGGTGTGTGTTGCAGCAGATACTCTTCAAACAAGTCATCAAGCATCACCACACTGGGGTTGAGCATTCGCTCGGCAACCCTTTTCTTGATGTAGGTGATTGCATCTGCTGACCATTCGGCATCTTTGCCTCTTCCCTTCTTCATCAGTCTGCCCACTTGCGACCCCGTGAACTTGCCCAAACGGACACGATACCAGTCAAGCGAGTGTTGCGTGGGTTGGGCATCAATTATCTCTTGAATGTTTGTCCTCATATTTGTTAATAATTTTTTGTATTGGTGCAGTTTTGTGGATTTCCACTGCTTTATAGAGCAGATGCTTGAAATTATTATGCTTTGCCATCTGCATGACTATCAAAGCCAAAATTTCGCTCTCTTCGCCTTTGATAAAGGTGGAAAAGTCCCCATGCTCAAGGTCTCCCAGTAGACCAAATGCGACATTGCTCTCACTTTGCTTTGTGAATGCCTTAATAGCATCATGCGCATCTTTGGTTGTTACCTTATTTCTCATAGCTTTTAATCTTCGTTTGGTGTAACTACATCATCTTCAAATAAAGTGCCGTTAGAAGCCTTTTGTGATTCGTTTTCACGCATTTCTTCGGGTGTGTCTATATCCTCACTCTCTACATCTTCAGCCATCGCACTCTCGGCAACCTCGGTGAGTTGGTCACGGCTATTGTCTACATAGTCCAGTTTGCCGTCACCTCGCAGCACCGACTGGTCTGCTTGTACAGCGTTCTGCATATCCACCGAAAGAGGTGCGAATCGGTTAAGCAAGAGCTTAAGCACTGTCTTCTTTGCCATCGCATCCTTGTCGGTTGTCCATAGGCTGGAATCCTTATATTTGCCTCGGTAACTCTGCGAGTAACGTGTTGCGTGTTGTTCTATCTCTTCGGCTGTCATATAGAGCGACTTTGCAAAGCCGTTAGTCAGCTTGAAATATGCAAGATAACCGATTATAGGTTTGTTCTCTCTATCTGCCACGGCTTGCACGTTGACCTCGCCAGTCATAAGGTCGAATCCCTTTAGTTCACCCTCACGAATCTCGGTGGTGTTGAGGTCTTGGAATTGTCCCGAACGGATAGCCAACTGGATGAAACCCTTCCAACCGATTTGAAATTGCGCCTCGGTTTTGCGCTCTCGGTTGTTCTTGTAGGGTATGATGTAGGCTTGCCCAAGGTTCGGGTCAAGTGGCAATCTCAAAGCCGTTGCCTTGAGAGCTGCATACATTAGAGTGACTGGCTCACAAGCCTGAAGTTTGGCATCGTTTGCCACTACTGCCGTAAGGTTGTTGATAAACTCGCCTTTGCGCTCTGCCAGCACCGATGTTAGGTAAGTGTCGGTGTTAGGATGCATAATCATTTGGTTGAATCTTTTTAAATTACTCATAATCGTAGTTTTTAATTAATTGTTATTAATTGCGTTGATTATTACTTCGGGGTTGATGGTTACTTCTTCCTCGCCCATCCATGCGTTGATGCTCACATCTTCGCAGTTGTCAATGATTTTGTCGACGCTCTCGGTAGTGCCATCGATATCATTGTATTGGTAGTGCATATCGAATGTTGCAGTTGCCTCGACCAGTAGGTCACCAATCTCAATTGAGATGCTGCTTTTGTTGTCTTCCCACCAAGCATCGGGCTGAAAGAATGCATCTGCTATGCGTGTGATTGTTTGGGGTGTCATAGTGGTAGGTTTTAGATGAATTCAATTGTTCCTTCGGTTGTGGGGTTGTAAGCAAGCACTTTAACGTCCTTGCCCTTGATATAGTAGTTCCAAACCTTTGCGATAAGGTTTTGCTTGAATGCTCCGCTCATCTTTTTTATTGCACCTTTGTCAATAATCAGCCTATTGCGAAGGTTGTTTATTGCCGAAATTTCGCTTGTGAAAACGAGCTGGTCAAAAAACCTCTTTATCTCATCCTCGCTGTGGTGCTTTGTTAAGTAGAGATGAACAAAGAATCCACCAATATCTGCTATTGTAAGCAGCTGGTTTTGATTGCGTAGATACATTGAATATTTAACTGCCTCATCAACCACCCTTTGGTTTGCGTAATAAAAATTACACTGGTCATCTACGGTTGTTGATGATTTTATATCCCTTGAGATACTGCTGCTACCAGCATTGTGCGAGGCTATAATGGTCGCACCCTTTGCTAATGCAAAATATCTCTTGACGATAGCAGCTGCGCTGACATAATTAGGTATGCCGTCAATCTTAAAAAGGTCTGCCAATGTACGTGGTCTTGATTCTACATCAATCGTGTTGAAGCAATCAGGATTAAGTCCACGAACTATCTTGAAGGGCAATGTCACATTTGCTTTTGCAAGTGCCAACATACGATGTTGTCCGTCAATAAAAACATCGTTCGCATCAAAGCGGATGGGGTCACCATTGTATACCCAAGTGCCGTTAGTCATATTCAGCGCAAGGGCGTTAACGTGGTTCTTGTTGGGTCTGCGGTTTTTAGTGTTCTTGGTTGCAAGAATCTCGCTTGCCTCTTGTGGTGTGATTTCTCGCACCTCTTCAGTGATGGTGTATCCATCAACTTTGTAGTTAATTTTTGGTGTCATAATTGTAGTTTTTAGTTAATTGTTATTTAATGCGTTGATTATTAAATCGGGGTTGATTGTGAACTCTTGTTCGCCCATCCATGCGTTGATGGTGACCTTCTCGCAGTTGTCAATAATCTTGTCAACACTCTCGGTCAGTCCGTCAATGTCGTTATACTGGTAGTGAGTGGCGAATGTTGCAGTTGCCTCGACCAGTAGGTCACCAATCTCAAGTGAGATGCTTGACTTGTTATCTTCCCACCAAGCATCAGGCTGGAAGAATGCATCTGCAATGCGTGTGATTGTATCCATAGCTGTAATTATTTAGATGGTTGGTATTTTCTATAAATTGCTGGGTGCAACCTGATTCCGTGCGCCTCAAAATAGTAAATCATATCTTCGGCTGTGGTTTCGCCATCAAAGTCATATCTGCCTTTCAGGCATTTCTCAAATGTTTTAAGCGAACAAGTTTCATGCAATGTTTTATGTCCCAAAAGGGTTGCATCGTGGTTGCCAGTGTATGAGATAGGATAGAATAGAACATCATTGTCACAATCTTCATCGTCTTGTGTGACAATACCGACAACAGCTGGGAAATCAATTAGATAACTGCCATCTTCATTTCTCTCATCAATTATATAGTATCCCTTCCCACTAATATACTGGATATTTAGATTGTTGCCTTGTTCTACATCTTTAAGCTCAATCTCAATGTCTTCAATGCTTAAAATTTTCTTCATAATAGTTTAGTCATTAATAATTCATATTCCATAGTTTAATGAGTTCTCGCCCTGAATATTTGCGCTTACCCAGCTTGTTCAGGTGTGCCACAACATAGCCACTCGCCTCATATCTGCGCAATGTTCTGCGAGAGATGCAAAGCAACTGCGCTGCCTGAGTGACGGTGTACGAACCAGTGTAGTCAATATTCGGGCGAACTGGGGTCATTTCTGCAACTTATCTAAAGCCTCTTTGTCTGCGTTGATAACTACCAGTAGGGCAAGGCAAGCAAGCCCGATGAAGTTGGGTGTAATCGAATTGCTCTCGTTAAAAATCAGCATCCCACCCAGTGCGAGAATGATGCTTAAAATGATGCGAAGTGTTTTCATTGTTGTTGTTCTTTTTGTGCTGTGCGCACGATTAATGAAATCATTTGTGGTGATAGTCCGAACTCGTTAGCCAGTTCGGTGTAAATGGTGTAAGGATAAGCAAGTGGCTGCTTTTCGCTCAAATTGCAGTAACGTTTGAATATCTTTGCGTTTCTGCGTTCCAGTTCTTTCTTTTGTTCTTTTGTGATTGCCATTTTGTTTCTTTATATTGGTTAATAATTTAGTTCCCGATTGAGGAATTGAACCTCTGCTCACCTATGCTTTTAATCCGTGCCACCTTGCCCATCGTGTGGCTCTTTATCGGGATATTGGGGTGGCTTATACCAATTAAGTTGTGCGAGGCTTTTCGCCACCCCATGCTGAACGTTTAGGAGTTATTTGCCGAAATTGGTTGATAGGCTCACCTCTATTGCGAGGTTGTCAGTATCGAAGTCCTTGTGTATATACCAACTGAAAGCATCTACCATTGTAGCGAATGCCACGATGTGGTTAATTTCGCTCTTGGTGATGATGTGCGCCTTTTCGCTATCAAGCACGAATGAAAAGTAGTGCTGTGTTGAGCCGTCACTCATCAGGCTGCTGCTGCTGGTCATTGTCCAGTACTTGCCCAGTTTAGCGAGGCACTTGTTAGCCAGTTCTACGGTTAATCTACTTGGCTTAGTTGCCCTTGCCCTTTTCTTACTCTCGGTTTTGATTGTTGTTGCTGAGGTTGTCATAGTTATATAGGTTTTAATGGTGGGGATTGCTCCCCACCGTGTTAGTTATCTATATTGTTTCACAAGTCGGTTGCCTTGGAAGAGTGCAACACCATAAGACCAGTTCTTGATGTTGGAATTGTTGAAGAACTCATCGGCATCGTGGGTTGCCTCGGCATCACTCTCGCAAATGAAAGTGGCTTTTGTATTCCAAGCACCATATTTATACATCAACCTATAAGTGTTGAAAGTTGGAAGGTTTGAACTAACCTTTACTGAATTGATTTTATTTATTGTCTGTGTCATAGTTGTATGTTTTATTTGTGTTAGTAATTAGAAATTTGCTTTAAGTGTGAATGTTCTGCCCGATGCTTGCTTTAAAACCTCTTTGAGTTCGCTATCGGTGTAACTTTCTGCAATCTCTCTGCTAATACCGTTGTGGTTCATTGCAATTTTAATTGCTCTCTCTTTGCTCACATTGAATGTTTTTTTGCGTGTCATAGTTTTGTAGTTTTAAAAATGTTTGTAAATTTGCGTTGTATCATTTTGACAATGCAAAAATATAACAAAAAGTTCAAAGTTGTATCGTTTTGCTTAAACATTTAACATTCTTTAATAATTTAAGGTTCAGGTAAAACTTTTACAATTTGTTCAACCTATTGACAACTAAAGACTTAACTATTATGGAAAACTTTAACGAAAAATTGAAAAAGTGGTTTGCTGGTCAGGGAATCAAACAAACCGATATAGCCGAACGTTTAAAAGTATCCCCGACCATCGTTAACAACTATCTCAACGGTGCAAGGACATTCGGCAAAAACGTTGCCCTCAAGTGGAGCAATGCATTTGGGTTAAATCCTTTGTGGTTGATGAGCGGTGGCACTCAAGGCGAGATAACTGGTGCGTTGGTAAACATTCTGCCCAATCCTCAAGAAGACATCATCAACATTCCCATCCTATCATTAGATGCGAGAGGTGGCTTCTTGCCCAATGACAAGGCAGATATTGAGCAATACACCATCGGCATCATGCCATTTAACAAGCAAATCGCACACGTTGGCGATGTGGTTATCCCAGTCTATGGCGATAGCATGACACCGAAATACCCTGCTGGCTCTTACATCCTCATTCGCCCGATTGAGGCTTGGCGAGAATACATTGAGCTGGGTCGCTCTTATGTGCTTGAGTTGGCAGACTGGCGAAGGATTATCAAGATTGTGCGCAAGGGTCACGATGCGACACACTACACCCTAGACAGCTATAATATAGACTATGAGAGCAACGAGGTGGCAATCTCTTTTATTAATAATATGTGGTTGGTTGTGGCTTCAGTCAACCGTGAGGAACTATAACAACATTGCCCCACTTCTCTCAAGCGAGGCAATATACACCTTAAAACTTATGATAAAAATAAAATAACTAAAAAAAATGCAATTATGAAAAATTGAAAAATACCTGAGAAAATTCACTAAAATTTTTATTTATGACTTTGCAAAATTAGTCATTTTCAGGCAGAAAAATCGCAAAACGAGCGCAAAGAATGCGAAAGGTGAGAGTATCATTATATTATGGTCGTTCGTTCGACAAGAATGGCACAGCCCCCTTGTTGATTGCAGTAAATCACAACTCATCGGGGTGCTACATACCTCTGCAAGGTGTAAGGCTCAAGCGCAACCAGTGGGATAAGGTTAAAAAGAAAGTCATCAACCACCCACAAGCCGATACCATCAACTCGGTGGCACTCTCAACACTCGGAAAGGCAAACGAGGCTGTTATGCAACTGGGCAACGTGCGAGGATTAAGTACGGCAAAAGTGCGTGACCTCATTGCCGATTACATATACCCAAGTGGTGATGTGGACACTGGCTTTATGGCAATCTTGCAAGACTACATGACCAAATGCGACAAGGCAAATACGGTTGACAAGTTCAAACAAACGCAGACACATCTAAAAAGGTGGTTAGGCACGAAGGGCGCAAGGGCTTTGCAATTTGGTGATGTGACGGTGGACTGGTTGCAGAAGTTTGACCGATACCTTGTGACTTATTGCCCAAGCATCAACTCCCGTTCTATACACTTGCGCAACATTCGCACAATCTTTAATCATGCGCTCAATCATCAGCTCACAACTGCGCCTTATCCCTTCCGTCAGTACAAGATAAAAAGCGCACCATCGAATCCCACACCATTGACCCTTGAGCAACTGCAACTCCTTTGGTCGCACCACCCAGCGAGTGATGCGCAAGCATATGCTCTTGACATTTGGAAGATAGTGTTTGCCCTCATCGGGATAAATATGGCAGATTTGTGCGCACTCAGGACAATATCACAAGGGCGAATCAACTACACACGGCAGAAAACGCAAAGGCTTTACAGCATCAAGGTTGAGAATTGCGCCAAATCGCTCATACAAGCGCATAGAGGGAAGAACTACCTTGTGGACATATTAGACCACTACAAGAGTGTTCACGTTGCCACATCAATGATAAATCGGCACATGAAAGACATTGCCAGTGAGCTGGGTTTGCCACCGATAACAACCTACACGGCTCGTTACACATGGGCAACGTTAGCCTTGAGTATTGACACACCAATTGAGGTGATTAGTCAGGCACTGGGTCATAGCTATGGGCAAGCGGTGACTCTCGGCTATATTATGCCCGACCGAAGGAAAGTGGACGAGGCAAATAAGAAAGTTTTGGCACTCTTATTTGGCTGAATTTTGCCAATTAAGGGAATTTTGCCACTATTTTCCTCTTATTTTCCAATTTGCTATATAGCGCAATATAGCAGATATATAACAAACCCCCACATTTTGCGTGTGAGGGCCTTGTTTTCTTTCGGTGGTGTAGTTGGTCATTCGCCAACTTTAATGCTTATATGCAACGTTTCTGCGAGTTTCAGGTAGGTTTCAATCCCTACGTTGTACCATCCTTTCTCAACGGCTTGCACGGCTCTTGTTGTGGTGTTGGCAAGTTCTGCCATCTTCCTGATTGTGATGCCTTGCTTTATGCGCTCGTTGGCTATGGCTTGCCCGATTTCCGTCTTATTCATAATCGCATCCAATCTTTTAATTGGGATTGGGCGCTTCGGCCTCCTCCTTTTGGTGCTTGTGGCAGTGGCATCCAGTGAGTAGGGTCGAGTTCAGAACTCCACTCCCAACCAGTATTTGTACCACTATTATTATAGTAGTCTTCTTGCCTTTCATCAACAATCATTACATCTTCGTCTTCGTCATATATAAGCACACGTTGTTTAAGCGGTGGCAGCTCGTCCTCAACCGAAATCCATTGAGGATGCTCTTCACACCACCGCAATGCAAACGCAAGTGCCTGCATTATTTCGGTGCTACACTTGTTCATTTGCTTGCACCACGCTTCGTTTAATTCTTCTGGTCGTGTCATAGTGTATGTTTTAAAGATTAGTATTTTTTATTCGTTAACATCTATTTTTTTGATGATGTATGACCTCTCAACGTTGGCAAACATAGCTGATAAAATATCTTTTGGCTCACTTTTTACTTTCTTTATAAACCATTCGCCATCGTTGTTTTTAACAAACCCAAGCACTTCAGTTATGTTGCCTTCGCAAAACAAATGTTTACCGCATTCATCGTCTGTCCACGCATACACTTGCCATTTTTGGTTGTGTGCAAGGTTGCAGTAATTGTTATCTACTATTGCGCTCTCGGTTGCATAGCCGTTACCACTCTCGGTTGTAATTCTAAAGATTGTCATAGTTGTATGTTTTAATGTTAGTAATTATTTTGTTTAGTGGGGGTGTTGCCACCCCCGATTGGTTTATTTTGCGTAGTTATAATATGAGCAATTGCATTCTGCATCATACTCAAAATCGGTCAATTTGCAACCCTTGAAATAGTCAAGTACTTTATCGTTTTTTGTTCCAATGTGGTCTACAAGAAAACCATCACTGCACAACTCAATGTGAATGTCTTTAACTCCAGTTTGAATTGCTACGGTCTTGGTTAAAATTTCAAGGCTCTTTTGAATGTAAGTTTTTGTTGTCATAATCGTAAGTTTTAAGTGGTTGATTAATTATTACACTGCAAATTTAATATGCTTTTTTGTTGTGTGCAAATTTTATCACAACTTTTTTTCAAAAAAAGTGCATTTTCTCAGTTTTTTACCATTTTTGTTCTGTTTTTGACCAAAAAACCACCCACATCATCACGATGGGAGTGGTTGCCACAATTATCTAAAATCTTAAATCAACTTACCATGAAAAAAACTACTATTATTATAATCTTTTGCCAATCTTATAAGCACCGAATAGACCAAGCGCAACAATCGCAATGCCACCGATGGCAATAAACAGCTTTTGCCACCATTTAAGCACATTGACCTCTTGAACCTTGGTGACCTCTTTTATTTGGGTCGTTGTGACTGGGTACGGCACACTATCGAAAATGTGCAACGTGTCAACCCTTGTCACTATCGTTTGTCCTTGAGTGTGATGCCACCTTTCGATTATAGTCGTGTCACCCTGCACATAGTGGTAGATGCTATCACGTTGGATGAGTGTGTCACGCACATGGTCAATCTTCACACTCTCAATGGTATGCTCTTGCGTGACTACCACTGGCACTTCAACACGTTCAATCTGCACTTCTCTTTGAGGCTTGCACGAACACAACGAAATAACAAAACAAATCAGCAGAGCAAGGGCGAAAGCGAAAATCAACTCACTACACCCAGCAACTGCGCCATCTTTATCCGTTTGGGGTCTCATACAATTTCGATTTCAATTTTCTCGCCTCGCTCCTTAGCTGACACAAGGTACTTATCCATCAAGTAAAAGAATGCCTTTTGCGAGTCTACAACCCGACCGACCACCTTGTTGTAACCCACTATAAGGCAACCAGCCGAAGAGTTGGCAGATGAGCCACAATGTATCAGGATGCCCTCAAAGTGGTTAACGTTCAACAATCGGGGCAAATATCCGTTGTATTTCTTTGCATAGGGATACTTGGCAAAGTTGGAGAACTTTGGGGATTTAATGTTTAGGGTCACTTGATATGTGCCGTAAGGAATTGCCGTTTGGCTCTTGATTTTGACTTCGTTGCCGTCAAATTTGCCATTTTTGTTAATGTCCCTTACTTTATCCTCCACCACATCGCAAATATAAACCTTGTTGCCACTCTCTGCTATATAATAAAGGTGTCCAATCGTGTAGGTTGATTTTAATGCTGTACGTTCAAGCCGTAGTTTCATTGTCTTTGTCCTTTCTTCTATTATCCTCTATCTCTTCAATTGATTCATCTATTATCTCGCCCAAAGCCTCACTCTTGCGTTTGAAAATTGCAACAATGAGGTTCTTGAGGTTCAACTTGATGTTGATGCCCTTGACAACTGCGATGTGTCCTACTATGCTTGAAATCTCAAACACGCAACCAAACGCAATGCCAAGAGCTGCGGTCACGGTGTGGGTACATATGCCCATCGGTTCGGTTACTGCAAGACCAGCCACACAACCAAGCAACAAGTAAGTAGTATAATCTACAAACTTATTGAGTGTGCGCCTACCAGCCGACGAGAAATGGAACTTGTACTTTTTGCGCTCTTCTTCCGTCTTTGCACCCTTTGCGTGTTTTTTGCACTCTCTCCAACCCCACCAAAAGTCGGTAGCGATTAGCACGATGCAGAAAACAATTGCCCAGCGCAAATCATATACAGCCGTCATCGCCTCGCTTGCGAACAATGCCCAAGTCACCATTGCACCCACGTTGTGTGTCATCCTACATAGCCTCCATTTCGTTGAACCCGCTCATGTTTTCTTGTGAGCGCAGAGGCACGAAACCTCTGCGCTTATATTTCACCCTATCTTCTGCACGCTGACATCATGAATAAATACGTTAAAATCATTATTCGTTGTGATGCCATCCTTTGCAAGCAGCCTCTCAATCTTGAGATTTTGAGATGTGTCAGTTGGTGCAACATCTACCTCTTGGTAATACTCACACCACCCTGGCCACATGGTGAAGTCCTTGACAGCACCATTGCCAAAGCTCACTCGCAAAGTGCCGAAGTTGTAGCCAAATTCGGTGATTGTCGGTGTTGTGCTTATGTACTTTGCCTTTTCTGCCGATGTCATTTGGCTGAATGTGCGTGATGTTGCAATCTTTGGGAAGAGATTAGCCACCACTCTAACAGCAACCTTTGAACAAGGTTGTGTGATGGCAACCGCCTTGGTGCAGTAGTCGCTATCGCTTGCCAGTTCAATATGGCTCTTGACATTGTTGTAACCGCTATAATTTGCAATCTCGGTGGGCAATGATTGAACCGATGCATTACCGCCCATTGTCCATCCATCCTCACAAGATGTCTTTGCGAGAAGCTCTTCACCATATTGACGAATGTGGTAATCACGCAATGGCTCAAGGTCGGGTTTCAAATCGCCATCATAGCCACTGAACGAAGGTCTTGCAATAGTGAAATCTCCACTACCGCAAATCAATATTCTCACCTTGTCATAGGCTTGGAAATCCTTTCCAGTGCGATTAATGGAGAACTTTACCCAAGTGAAATTGCCTTCGGTCACATAGGTATGCTCAACAAGTGTCCACTCGCTCATTGGAGTGGCAAAAGATGACTTGTTTGTGGCGATATATACTGCGCTTGGATTGGCAGAGCAAACACATTTAAACTCTCCCTTTGAGCAGTTGATGCGGTCAAGGATAACCTCGCAAAGCGCAAAGTTGTTGAATGTCACTGCTTGACCTCTTTGCAGAATAGACGTGAATGAAGAACCATACCCAAGTGTGCCATCAGTGCCACCACTTGTGCCAGTAGCTGTGTCATAGTTGCTTGAGTCTATGTTGTCAACGTGTTTAGTGCCTACCCACGAACCCTCGCCTTGTTTGATTGCGTGGAATTTCACAAACCTCTCCTCGTTATTGTCATAGATGAGTTGACTATAAGTGGGTGAGCCTCCTTGATAGTCGGGTCTCACAGCAAACATCTTGATGCTCTTCCTGATAGGCAATATCTTGAGTAAGTCATAGTGTGTAAGTGCATAAGACTTGCCACGATACCCCTCATGCACACCACTATTAAAACCAGTGTATGGACTATCGGAACGCAAGAGTTCTGCAAGTCTTGCATAAGGCGAAACGAGTATATTGTGCTTTCTGCAAAATGATATATAGGTTTGGTCAAATTCTCTGCCATAGTGGAACATCGGCACTTCGCTGCCCATAATTAGTTGACCGCCTATAGTCCTTACAATGTTCAATCCATATTCAAGGTCAGGCAAAGCACCAACACCTACAGCATTGTCTCCTGCCATGTTTGCAGTATTGAACACCATCACAAAGGCTGGTCTTAAATTGCCGACCGTGTTGCCATCATCGTGCTGTATAGTGCTGCTTGAAACAAGATTTTGAAAATTATATTGTCTACTCGCACCACTCTTGCCTGCGTTGACAATTACCACATCCACCATGTCATTGAGCATATCGAGCCAAGCACCGCCATTATATGCTTCGTGTGTGTCGGTCAGTGATGAGCCAGTAGCAAGCAGAATTGTCGGTCGGTCATAGGTCACCTCACGAACATCCTCATTGTTCTCAAGCGCATCAATGCGCTCACTTTGTGCAAGAATAAAAGGCTTGATGTCGCTGCCGATAAGGTAGTCAAATTTGACACCCCAAGAGTTTTTGGAGAATCTTGTTTCTGTTGTAATTGTATTACCTACGGCGATAAGGGATAAAGTTTTGTAACCTTGTGGGTAAGCATCATCATCCGACAATGTGCCACGAGAAAGCATAAAAGCTTTTTGTGTGTCTGTTGAATCGCTAAACTTAACAAAAAGCGAAGAGTTTGCTGGCAAATCAATATCCAAGTCCACACTGCTCTCGCCAGCGGCCAATGTTGCACTGACCGAACTTGTAAGAGTGTAGACGGTCTTTGCATCGTTCAAGGTAGCAACAAACAAGGTGATGGTTGTGTCACTCTGCAATGACTCTGCATAAGTCTCGTTGACATACATCTTCGTGACTTTGCAAGCATTATTTAATGGTTTAAAGACTGGCCACGCATATTGCCCTAAAGTGGCTGTGCTGCCAGTTGTGCCACCCCAAGATGCAGTTGTGCCAAATATGACTTTCTCATTCAACACCTTGCCCATCTCTGCGCTCAATACATTTGTTGAACCGCCAGTGGTGAGATTGTCAACGATATTAGCCTCGCCCAAATCAACACCGTTCATTCCGTTGGTGACATCAAATGTGGTTGATTCTCCATTTGAAAGAAGTATCGTGTAAGTGTCAACCAAACCACTTGTAGAGGTTTTTGTAATTGAGGTAATGCCAACCCCATCTTCTCCTTGCTGACCTTGTGCGCCATTTGTCACATCAAAAGTGCTTGTGGTGTTGTCGCTGTAATAGATGGTATAAGTGTCAACCAATCCGCTTGTGCTGGTCTTAACAATACTATCAATGCCTCGCCCATCTGCACCAGCCACAAAGGCTTGTGAATTGAGATAGATAACGTTGTTTTCCAAACCCTCAATGATGTCATCGGGGGTCAGGTCATCGCTACTCTCAACAATAAAAAATTGGTCGGTTCTAAACGAGCGCAAACGTGTGCCATCTGCCTTGACAATTGACACAACAACATCGTAGTTGTCCACCATCTCATTTCCGCTTAAATCAATAAATGCAGTATTGCCTTGAATTGTTGGAGCATATGTGTATTGTCTGCGTGAACCCTTCAATTGGATGCTCACTTGGTCGGTTGGGTCGGGTGTGTAGTCCTGAAGAACCATTGAACCCTCGCTAATAACATAGATTTGCAAAGGGATTGCAAGGCTGAAAGAATTGCCTTGCACGATGATTGGTATACTTGTTGAACTTGGCATATTATTGTCCTATTTTCTTTATTGAAATTCGGTTATTAACTAATTTTCTTTTACAGCAAGTTTCGCTGGTGTTGAGATATGCAAGACATTGAGCCTTGTAATTGTCTGCAATAGCGAATGCCTCGTTATAGGTTTGCGTTTTCTGCGATTGCTCTGCCTCATCGCTGTACTGGTCGCTCTTGATTTGGAAACCAAACCTTGTTGCGACACCGACACTATTGCGGATGATGCGCCCATAGGCATAGTAAAGCAGAGCCTTGCGCAACCCAGCGAAGATGTGAGCATCGCCACAAGTATCCTTGTAAATTCCACCTTCCCACAAAAGCAGAGCCGTGGTATCTTGCTCACGATTTATCACCCTTAACCACCAATCTGCACCAACGGCAGGGATAATGTCGAGATTCTGCGCCTCTTCAATGCAACGGTCAACAAGCGCATCTTGTGCGTTGCAAGGTCGGCATTCTCGGTCAATGTCCTCACGGCTGATGAGCAACATATTATCATATTTAATAACTTCTGCCATAGCTATCCCTCTACGTTATAGGTTAGTGGTTCAATTGAGCAATCGTAGTTTGCAAGTGGCTTAAACCAGTTGTCAAAAATCTTGCTGAAAGCACGTTCTATGAGCCTCTGCTCTTTGCTCACAAGGCTTGAGTAGTAAGAATAGCAATCGTGGATGGTTGTTCCACTAAAGCCTAACTTGCCACTACGGATGCAGAGGAACGGCTCTTGCTCAAATGCCGAATAGATTCGCTCCACAACACTCTTGTCGGTCACCTCAAAGTCTTTGTCAAAGTTCTTGGTGGGGAACTCAACAATATCGGGCTTTTCCTCATCGTTGGCAACGGTGAGAGAGATAAGCACGTTGCTTGTCTCATCGCCTTGGAACTGCGCCAAGTCTTCAGCGAATCCACGAGCCTCAACAGCTTGCCGTGCTGCATCGTCCTCGTTCATCGCTTGACTTGTCTTGCTGATAACGAAAGCAGATGGCAAGAAGTTGCACCTTACATTGCGGAACTTGACATTGCTCAATCCCTCATCGGTGGAGAGGTCGGTCAGCACTCGGTCATACTTTGGCAATGGATATCTATCTCGCCCAGCCGTTGACACCCACAAGATTTGCCCTTTGTAGTGCTCAATGCCACCACTGGCAGCTATCTGCGACCTCACGATATTTGGGTCGGGATTAAAGCGGTCAAACGAGGTGATGGTGTCACGGCTCACACGAAGAACCTTGCCATTGCGAGTGGTGCGCCCCTGCCAGTCGGGGTGGGTAACGATATGGGCGATGTAACCCGAATCATCATCCTCTTGCAACCTACAAGATTCAAAGGGAACGTGCTGAACCTCGCACACCTTGCAGTTGAGGTCATAGTTAACGTGCAATGCAAAACCGCCATAATTCGCCAAGTCTTGTGCTACTGCGGTCAAGATGTCATCGGTTGTCTCCCCATAATGGTTCAACTCAAGGTCATAGATGATGGCATTGACCAAACCCTCACCCTCAATAAATCGGGCATATCGGTCGCAGCATTCTGCTCCAGTGCTTGAACAATCAAGGATAGCCTTCGCTTGCTGCGGATACAAGTTATTAGCACCATAGGCTTTTATTCCCAAGGTGGACAAGTAACTCACATCTATGCGCTGCGGTGCTTTCTTTATCTTTTGAATGTTCATTTTTGTGCCTCGTTATTTGCGTTTTTTCGCACTCTTTTTCTTCTTTGGTGTAGTTGGTTCATTCTCGGCAGAAACCTCGGCAGATGGCTCGTTTGCGACCTCTGCTACCACTTGTTTCTCAGTGGTTGCGCTGGGTAGTTCGGCAAACCAGTCTTTGCGTTGTGGGAAGGCACTCAAAAAATCCCTTGCAACCTCATCGGTGAGGTTGCTATTGGTGTAGTGTGCGCCCTTCCATTGCAGCACTACTCCGTTAACTAATCTTGAATGTGCCATTGTTGTATTCGTTTTTTTGTGGTACATTAATTTCGCATAAATCTCAACGAGCGCATCTTTGTATTTATCCTTGCATTTGCAAGTCCTCAAGTGCTTGTGGCATACAGCCCAATAAAGCCTATCAATGCGCTCCTTAACAAGTGCGAGGTCATTGCCACTTGATGCAAGACCTCGCAGTATCATTAACTCGGCTTGCGCCTCTTGTTCGGTCATAACTCGCAATTATCAATCACATTCGTAGCCATTTAGCACGAAGTTGATATAGCCATTTGGCACAAAGATATTGCCCTTGCTTGCGCCTTCTTCGGTAAAGGTTATCTGCCAGCCAGCGAGTGTGTCATCATTGTACAACTCTCTAACTGCGCCAGTACAATGCAAGCCAGCCTCATAGCCATAGACTTGCTCACTTCCGTCCTTGTTTTTGAGGATAGCCACAAATTCGCCATTAACTAAAGCATAGAGCTGCTGCGCCCAATCCTTGTCTTGCTTGAGTACAACAAGCTGCACGGTGTTTGTGATGGTGTTGGCATTCGTCCCTTCAACCATCTCTTGCTGAGTGCCGTTCCAAGGTGTTTTGCCCGACTGGTACACAGCATATCCGTGGGTGTCGCACTTGGTCATGCCATTCACGAAATTAAGCATGAAGGGCGAGGTGCTTGTTGTTTCATCGGCGTAATCAATATCCTTGCGATTGATAAGCACACCCATGCTTTCAGCACCTTTGACGGGTGGGTTGGTGCAATCAATGCCTTGGATATCTTGTTCGATTACAAAATCACAAAGTGCCATAATTACTGACCTTTAAGAGTTTCGTATAATGCTGCATCAATAAAGAGGTTGCCCTTAACTGCATTCTCCTCAGTCATAGTGATGAGCCAGCCCGAAAGGGTATCATCATTGTAGAGTTCACGCACCATCGCAGATGCACGAAGACCAGCCTCAAGACCGAAAACCTGATAAGTGCCGTTGTTGTTCTGCAACACCACAACAAATTCTCCGTTCATCAAAGCGAAAACTTGGTCGGCTGTGGTTGTGCCTTGATTCAGGATGACAAACTGCACGGTGTTGGTGAAGGTGTTTTGATAAGTACCCTCTGCCATCTCTTGTTGTGACCCAGTAAATGGGGTCTTACCGCCTTGCACGATGTCATAGGCTGTCTTGCCAGTCAGCAAGGGTAAAGCTGTAACCTTAAAAGGGTTGCTTGCATCGTAGGTCACACTTGCCATGTTGATATCCTTGCGATTGATGATTAAGCCGTCAGCTTTCGCTCCCTTAACCATTGGATTTGCGCAATCGTATCCCTGAATGTCGGCAGAAATAATAAAATCACAAAGTGCCATATATATGTCCTTTCTTTTTTGTGTTTGTTAATTAAAAATTCGGTGCATAGGTGTGTTACCACCCACACACCGAAGGGATTATTGCTTATGAGAGATTAGCAATATTAGTAACCGATAACAGCCATCTTGTCATCGAGAACAAGTGCGCCCATCTTGTCGGTTGCGTAGATGTGGTTAAGCAGTGTAGTTTCATCGAATGAGATGCGCAAGCGTGCAAACTCATCAGTGCCGTTAACACCAAGGGCTAAATTTCTTGATGTGGTGTAGATTGCACGGAATGGCAGATTGTAAGCTGTGCCATTGCCCATGTAGCTTTGGATAATCTCATCCCATTGAGGAACGACAACCAAACGGATGCCACGATAAGTGGTCTCACGGATGCCATTAAATAATGCAGTCCAAGCAAGGTCGCTACCGCAGCAGTTAGCGAGCAGTTGAGCCTCAAGACCAGTGGCAAAGGCTTGGGTTACATAGATAACTTGGTCACTTGCCTGACGGAGTGTTGGATTAGCAGCAGCAATCATGTTGTCGAGAGCGGTCTTTGCTTCGCTATTGATTGCTGCAAGCTGCGCTGCGATTGTTGCCTCGCTATTGGCAGCAATAGTAACGTGTGGAGTAGTGCCAGCAGTAACACTTGTGAAGAGCTGCTTGAAGATGCCATCGGTAAGGGTAAAGTAAGTTGGGTTTACGGTGTCCTTGATTACACCGCCATCAGTAACGGTCTCGGCTGCTGTATCACCGAAGAACGCAATGCGAATGTACATCTTCATGATAGCCAGCTCAAGGCGAGGCACAACGATTTCCTCAAGATAATCGTTAGCAGTCATGTCGGTGATGTCAGTGCCAGTGTTGAGGGTGTACTTAACAAGGGTGTTCTCCACATCAGCCCAGCACAACTTCTCGGCAATCTGCCATGCTGCGATATCCCATGTCTTTTCTTCAGTTGCGATTGCATCGTTGCCCCACTCAGGGTTGCAACCAGTATTCTTAAGTCCGACAAGACCAAACTCGCCAACGAGTCCTAACTTGTCACCGTTGTAAACTCTTGTGAAGATGTTGAGCAAAGTGCCAATGCGCTCTGCACTCAAAACATCCTTAAAAACCAGTCGGTTAAGGTCACGCACCGCACCATTGTCGGGAGTGATTTGTGTAAAATCTAAACCAGTAGAAGCCATAATTTTAAATCCTTATTTTATTATTTGTTTACTTTGTTCTTGCGATCTGCTTTCTGCTTGTGATACTCGGCAAATGAAAGCTGTTCCTTTTTCTTTGATTGCGCCTTATCGAGATTGTTGGTTGTGCTGTCACGTTTCTCAACCTTGCCAGTAGATTTCACGTTCTTGAGCCATTCAATGCCACCAGCAACGGCAACCATGTTCAGGATGTTCTTTTCATCCTCGTTCTTTGCGTTTGCCTTGGCATCTTCCAACTCTTGGCGAAGTCTATCAATCTCGGCATCCTTCTCAGCTATCTCTGCCTTGAGGCGGTCAATCTCGGCATCTTTTTCGCTGAGTTGTTCATCTACTTCAAGTTTAGACTCGGTGTCGTTCTCCTCGCCCTCCTCTCCTCGTCCGTCATCGGGATTGTCATCAGCCTCATCCGATGCTGGGCGAATCTCGGTGATGACGGATTCTTCAACCACGATGGTGCTGCCATCAGGCATTAGATACTCGCCATCTTCGCTTGTCACCTTGTCACCAACTACTGGCTCACCACTCTCTTTTTCAAGTTCGAGGGTCTTGCCATCGGCTGTTTCAAGGCTCATTCCAAACACTTTAGCAAGTGCTTTAAAAATTTTGTCCTTAATGCTCATTTTGTCACTTATGTTAGGGTTCTTATTTTGTGCCGAAATCGGCAGAATTTCTTCATGGATAAAACCTAACTCAATCGCTTTCGCCACATTCATTGGCTTGTCCTCATCCATCATCGCACTCAGCACCTCTCTATCTGCACCAGTGCGGTCAACATAGATGTTCAAGAACTGCTCCCTCACATCTTCCAATGATTCGGCAATGTTGCCGATGCGCTTTGAATCGCCCTCCACAAATCCACTGATATAAGGGTTGTGGATGAGGATTGTTGCGTTTGGGTGCGCCTTTCTCAAGTCTGCTCTTGCTGCCAATAAGAGCAACGTTGCACTACTTGAGCATTCGCCAATCACCTCTGCTGAAATGGTCTTACCAGTTGCTCTCAATGCGTCATACATTGCGAGTGCTTGGTCGGTCATGCCACCTCGGCAATTGATTGTTAGGTTGATTTCGCCATCATCTTCGGGGATGCTGTCAATGAACTTGTCAATGTCAAGGAAGGAGATGCCTTCCAGTCCACCCCAAGCCATGAATGCTTTGCATTCCTCATCAACGATGTCGCTATATATTTTAAGTTTTGCCATACTTTTCTAACTTTTTTGGCAAATTTAATAAGACTTACACACCTTTATGCGGTTATTTTACCATTTTCTATGGTAATGCGTTTTGCCACAGCACGAAAAAACCACCCTCGCATCTCTGCGAAAGTGGTCTGCTACCATAAATAATTACAAACTAATTTTATAAAATGAAAACAAAAACAATACATATCAAATAACATCCTCTTCCATCATCTTCACGATTAAGCGCACCATGCGCTCTTTGTAGCCGTATTTCTCGGCAACGACCTGAGCAACCCATCGCACCTTATTGCCCTCTGCCACAAGTTTCTTGTAATCGTGGTAAATCGGCAAATAACTGATGTAGTTGCCCGACACACCATTCTTATGCAGTCTTCGCAGTATGGGCAAGTTGTCGCTGATTAGTTCGTGGATTTTCATAACGTTGCCCTCTCGTTCATCACCTCAACTTGTCGCTGCCCTCGGTTGATGTCTTCAACACTCACAACTGGTGCTGGCAGCATTGCGACACCTCTTGCCACGGCTCTCGCAAGCATATCCTCACCACGCACACTTGATGCAGTTTGTTGCACTTGGATAGGCACACCGCCACCCAACTGATTGAGTGAGGACAATAGACCACTAAACATTGCCGTGGTATTGGCATTCATTATGCTCTCACCATTTGACACTCGCACTGGGATGCTGTCACTTGTGCTTGTGCCAGCCCCTTGGATGTAGCCACCAGTTGCAAATTTAGCAGAATCAAGTGCTGCGAATGCTTGTGCCATTGCAGAGGTCACGGCAACAATTGAGGTCGCTATCTGCGCAATAAGCTGCCACGGTGTTATAGCATTAGAACCAGCCTTTACAGCATTGGCAATTGCCACGGCTTGGGCAATCATAATCTCACCAAGTGCAAGGGTCTTTTGCAACACTGCTGCTTCTTTGCTTTGTTCGCCAAATGCGCCCACGACCTCGCCAAGTCCACCGACCATTGTGCCGATGGCATCGTATTTTGTCTGCTCTATCTGCTGAATTGCCTGAGCATTCTGCATTCGTGCATCTTCTTCTTGCTTGCGATACTTTGCGAGGATTGCAGCCTTTTCTTCCTCGGTGCTGCCGTAGAGTGCAAGTTCTGCCTCTTTCTCCATCCTGATTAGTTCAAGTTGATAGTTTAGCCATTCTGCTGTTCCCTCGGTTGTGCCAGCAAGTTGGTTTTGCACAAGTCGCTTGGCATCTTCGGCTGCCTTTGCCTCGGCATCGGCATTCTTTTTCGCTTGTGCATCCTTGAACTTCTGCAACTCTTTTGCTTGCTCATCAAGGTTAGCCTTTAGCATTGCATTTCGTGCCTTTGCGAGTGCCTCTGCCTCTTCTTCTGTTTTGGTTTCAATGCCCTCAAACTGGGCGAATATGGCATCGGCTCGTTCTTTGTACATCTGCACGATACCCTCTGCCGTGGTCTTCAAAACCTCTTCCCTTGCCTTTGTTTCAAGTTCTGCGCCCTTCTTGATTAGTGCAGCCATTCGGTTTTGTCGCTCACGTTCAAGTCGCTCAGCCTCGGTGTCCCTTTTCGGGGTCGCTGGTTTAGTGGTTGTTGACTTTTTGGGCGCAGTAGAACGACTGCCACGGCTGCCACCTTTATTGCGTGAACCGCCACCGTCTTTATCCGTGTCATCTAAAAGGTTTAAACGGTTATTGTTTGAACCACCGCCGCCACCGCCACCGCTAAAGTTGGGGATGGTGATTGTTTTAAGATGACCATTTAGGGAGTTCGCAAAGGCATCGCCAGCGATATCTCCAAGTTCTTTGGCATACTTACCAAAGTCTGCACCAGTTTCTTCCCACGATGCAGAGATTGCACCCATAATTCCGTCCCACGATGACTTGATAGCTGAACCAATGCCATTTTTTAAAGTACTCCAACCTTTTTCAATCTGCGAGAGTGAGCGATTTGCGATACCAGCGAAAATGTCATACACTCCCCTACCGAATGCAGATATCGCATTGCCAGCTTGTGAGAACATATTGACTATGGCATTGATTGCTCTGCCGACCGCCTTAAAACCATCAACAATCAAGCGGAATGCTTGTTTAGCACTCGCCCACATCACCCTGAATTGTGCTGCGATTGAGTTAACAACCACACGGACTGGAAGGCTCTTGTTATATAAGTTGATGAACCAATTAGCAACATCAACCAAACCTTTGACAACCGCCACAAGTGCTTTCTTGGCATAGATGATGGCTTGTTGCTTGATTTCTTCCCATCCCTTATTGGTCAGGTCAAAGAGTGCGCTTGTGGCATTATTCAATTCTTCCTCGGTCTTGATATTCTCAAGTAACAACTCACCATATTGCCCAGTCTTGGCTTGTGCTTCATCAAGCGATGTTGACATATCTGCCAACCCTTGCACCACTTCAGTTGAAAGGGTTTTGCCAGCCTTGCCGAATACCGCATTTATTACCTCTCCGTATTCTTGAGTGTTTGGTGACAGCTCTTTCAATTTAGCGGATATTTCGGTTAGTGCTGCAAATGGTGATAACTCACCAGTTCTCAATTTGCGCCCCATTTCCTCTGCATCAATGCCGATGTCTTGCAAAGCCTTCTTCATCGTGTCGCTGAACTGACGGATGCGTGATGTACCCATCGCAATTGCATCAAGTCCTTGGTCGGTGAATACGCCTGAACGTGTTTGGGTAATCAATGCAACCAATTGCTCTGCACTCATTCCAGCATTCTTGAAAGCTGGTGCAAGTCTTTGAATCTTGTCGAGCATATCGCCATTGAGGTCACCACCAGCCGCAAAACCTTGGTTTATGATGCTCATTGCGGTTTCGCCATCAATCTTGAAGTTCTGCATCAATGAATCCGCCGTCTTCAGGACATCAACGAACTCTTTGTCCATAACCTCGGCTGTGGCTTGTATGCTGTTACGCATCGCCAACAAGTCATCACCCACATACCCAGTGAACTCCTTGGTTAGCCTTGTAGCCTCTGCAAGTCCTTCGTTATAGTCATAAAACCATTTGAAAGCCATACCGACACCAGCAATGCCAGCGATAGCGAGAAAGACTGGGTTTGTCAACAATGCCATTAACGATGCACCAAAGGCTTTGACACTCGCACCCATTGCAGACATTGCACCAGTGAATCCTCCTTGCACATTGGTCAACCCTATAATAGACTGACCAAAGCGACCATTCAGCCCAAGAGCATCAAGGATGGCATTTTGGTAGTTGCCAACGTTTCTATAATATTCTTGGATGCCGTACTCGGCTTTTTTGAGTGCGTTGGTGGTTTGGTTGATTTGGTTTCGCAGCTCTGCACCCCTTTTGCCGTGTTCTCGCTCCTCATCACTTAATGCCTTATATTGCAGTTTGAGTCTTCTCAATTCAGCCTCCATTTGCCTCATTGAACCCTGAAGCGTTGTCTGCTCCTTAATCTCATTCTGCACAGCTCGTGAGAGGTCACGTTTTTGGGTCTTGAGTGACTTGGTTTCTTGCTCAAGGTCGGCATAGGCTTTCGTGCCTTTCTCGCCAGCCTTTGCCATTGAGTTGAGTTCTCTGGTGTTCTGCTCGATTTGGCTATTTAACGAGGCAAGCCCACTAATTGCTTGCCGTGAATCGAACTTAACACTAATTATCTGCTCTATATTACCAGTTGCTGGTGTTGCCATTGTGTTTGCTCTCCTATATTTGGATTAATTTTAACTTATAGATGTCGCTCTTGTCGCTCTCAATGCTTTCAACGAGATAACTGCGCCCAAGCTGGTTGATGTAGACTGGTCGGGTGAAATCGAACGCAAGCAACTCAAGCACGGACAATTTAACCATCACATCAATTGTTTTAGGTCTATTCACTACCACTTCGTAGCTGTTGTAATAGTCGGCAATTGTCTGGGCGAAGTCTTGACCAGTATTCAAGTATGTGAACGTTGCAAAATCCATCCCCTCAATGTTGTTGCCAGCATTCTGCCACGTTGCCTTGTAGGTGTTTGCGTTCTCGTTCTTCTCGACCTTCCAATGGAGCATCTTGTTAGTGCGTGGCACTTTGAAGTCGCTCTTGTAGGCATCTCGCTCATCTTTCAGGGTCGCATCGTTAGTATAGATGACACCCTCTGCCGTGTAAACTGGTAGACCTTGCGCCTCATCATCATCATTATCTTTGTGGATGTAAATGTTCTTTTGCGCCAAATCATCAAGGGTCATTTCGATATTCTTCAACCCTTGCATATCGTACCCGATGGCACTTTTGCCCACAATCTCATCAAAGGTCACGATTTTGACTTTGTCGGTGTGTGTCACTGACCCGACAATCACACTGCCAGTGTGTGCAAGAATCTCGCTGATGTAGTCCAAAATCTTTAGTTCGGGAGCATTGCGCACATAACTCCACGGATAACCGACCTCACCTTCTGCGACCTCATCTATTGCAACCGACATATAAAGCTGGGTGAAATTTCCTGCTGGCACTCCATCGGTAGCAACCTGAATGGCTGGCAAAACCTCGCCATCGTCCATCTGCGTGTTATACCAAGTGTAGTCAACTTCATAATATCCAGTACCTGGATTGTATGTTGGCTCAACCTGAACATCGGGCGAAGATGGGAAAATTATTCGGTAGTCGTTTCTATCTCTTGCGCCCCACACTTTCACACTCTTAACCCTGAGGTTGCGCTTTGCGAGATATGTGCCACCATAATATGCGTTATCGTAACGGATAGTGCCGTTGTAAGCCTCTTGACAAGGCAATGGGTTAACGGTGTTGTTCCAGTTGATATAGTACTTGCCATTTGGTATTTGGCGCAATTGTGAGGTGCAAGAGAACATTATCTGCTCACCCTTTGCGATGATGTTCAACGTTGTCGCTATGTGGTTCAGCTTGTCTATGCGACTTTGTGCAAGTTGTGATATGTCGAACGTTATGCCGTAAATGCGCCCGATAACTGCGAGAATGTTGGTCGCTGAGTTTGTGGGCATCCACCAAGGGAACTTGTCTGCCTCGTCTTGGCTGTCACTGTCAAGAGTGTTGTACACGGCTGTATTCATCCCACTATTGTAGGGGTCACCAACTGCCAACCCTTCGTGTACGTTGCGAGTGAGAGTTAGCCAGTCACCTTGCTGCTCCGTCCAATGGGTGGAAAGTGGCAACTCGTTCAACTTCAACCCTTCTCGCTTGATTTCATCAAATGCACCGATAACACCCCAAAAGAGATTGAGGTTGTAGCCCTTCTCATCTACCGAAGTCAGCACAGCTTGCCCAGTGTCGAACAACGGCACACCGTCAACGTGCAACGATGCCTTGAGATATGTGTGCGTGGTCTTGCCCCCAGTGTCAGCCGTGGGCGCAAATGCAAGTGCGAAGATGTTGTCGTTGTTCATCGTGCGTGGCAGCGCAATGTTGTATGAGTGTGCCATCATAACCTTGTCGGCATCTGCGAGGATGTTGCTTGCGACCTTGATTTTGATTTCATCGGTCGGCATATCCACAGCCACATCGTTGATGTATAGTTGTTGCTTGCTCATAGTCCTGAACCTTTAAAATTGTTGCACATCATCGGTCGGGAGAATCAGCGCAAGAGTTGCTGAAAATGTTGCCTTGCGTGGGTCACATTCGATGGTTACATCACCCAAATTAACCCTTGTCCAAGCACCATCAAGCAGTACTTCAACACACGCAGAAGATGCCAACGTGCGCAACCACTTGTAATGTGTAGATGGTATGTTGTCATCTCCTAACGTTATGCTCTCGTTTGCGCTCAGGTTGTGCCACTCATCTTTGCCAAAGTCGTAGCCGTCAACAATCTCTTTAACGTTGTGGGGGCGCACCCAAGAACCCGAAGAACTTGCACCGTGTGACTGACCAGCCACAACAAATTTACGCACGTTGATGTTGCCGTTTTGGTCTAACCACCTCACTTTCATCATGTTATCAACTCGGCAATCATAACGGAAGTGATAGTTAATGTTGGCAAATTGTATATCATCCTTGCCGTAGTACCAAGCCACCAAAAGGGGCATCACGAAGTCACCAGTCGGTTCAATCTCTACTACCTTGTTGATGTCGCACCAATTGCCCTCAAAGGCTGTCGGGTTGCCACTGGCATCGTAGTTAGTCACATCATCAACGTTGACCCACGTTTCGCCATTGGCATCGTAGTCGAAATATAGGTCGGTGACGAGCTGACCCTTGGGCGCATAGCTCCCAAATATATAGTAAATGCGCATTGCAACGGGTTCTCTGCCGTCCTCGGTAATACTGACATCAATGTACCCACGAAAGCCGTTGTCTTGCGTGTCTGCGCTCTCATCACAATAGAGTGGGTTGTCAAGAATGTTGTGCGCCTCTATGTCGGCACGGATGAAAGGCACAAGCGACAATTCTGCTTGCCCCCATCGGTCAAGTGCTATCGTGATGCTATTGTCACCACACTCAACGGTTATTTTGTTCCCTGAGTGGGTTGCATTGCCCTCGAAGGTTAAGACTGCGTAAGAGTAGGCGAGTGCCACCAGTGGCGCACTTGCAACAACTCCACTCAGCAAGATTTGCGACTGCGAGTTCGGTGCGCTGAAGGGTTGCCCTTGTGGCACATCATTCAATCTCGCTCGGTTCAATAGTGTTTCGCTCATTATCGTGTTCTCCTTATATCGTTATCGTTATGCTCTTTCTTGCCCATTGGTTAATTGCCACATTGAACTCCGTGCCTACCTTGTCCAGCACGATTGTTTGAAAGTCCTTCAATGCCTCGGCAATTAATGTGTCGTAGACATCCTGATAGCCGTGGCTGCGAAATAACTGCGTACCTTTGCGAATAATGGTCATGGCTATTGCGCTCACAGCTCTCTCGGTGTCGCTGGCATCACCGAAGTTCAGCCCCTTGTCACTTGCCCATTGACGGATGATTTCACAAAACGCAGTAAAAGAACAGCGCACACCAGTCGTGCCAGTCCAATATCGTGAGCCATATTCAAGCGAGGCAAAGAACTTGCGACCCCATAGTGCGACCTCGTTGCTGCTGACTTCTACACGAAGGCTGTCACCAGTGCGACCACTTGCACGAAGACCCATTGCATTGATTCGACTGCGTATATCATCACGCAACTTCGCCATTCGTGCCTCAAGCATCGTGGCAACTCCCTTGTCTATGGAACTAAAATCAACCATTTATACACATTCGCCCTCAAGTTCTTTCAAGGTTAATGTCACTCGCACACCAGCCATATTAGCATCCAAGAAGTCCAACACCACATTGTAGTCAAGTAACCCCTCAATCGGCTCATAGTAACCACTCGCATCAACACGTTTAACGAATTGTTTCGCCAAGTCCAACATCTCATCAACGATGCTACCTACCTCTGCCCCTTCAAAGTCAAGCGCACAAGGCTTGAGAAATGCAATGATGCAAGTGCGTGAAGTGCGCACAAGTGGTGCAAATCTTGTGTCAATCTGCCCATTGGTAGGCAACGTTTCAACAATCACGGGGTGTTTATAGTTGCCATATTTGTCTGCCTTCAGGTTTATTCTGCCCCAATCATCATAGATGTAGGCACAACCCATATCGGCTGCGATTTGTTCAATAATCTTGCTCATCGTTTAATCTTGCTCCTATTCTCTAATATTTTGCGATATCTCTTTTCAAACTCGCCTTGTTCATGGTCAATCTTCATGCACTGGTAGATTCTTGCCCACGGTGTGGCAAACACCTCTTCGTGGTCAACGATGCCCATGCGTTGCGCATACCAGTCCACAATGCCAAAAGCACCAAAGTTCAGCCGTTCAATGCCAGCTGCTTGCTCATCACTTGTCTTGTCGGTGTTGAGCGACTGGAAGAGTTTGCCAATGCGCTCCATCTCGCTCTGCACCATGTTCACGATACCAAGCACATCATAGGCTCTACGACTTGCGACTATGCGCTCATCCACACCAGTAAGCACCGACACCAGTTTGCAGCAAGTCTTCAAGTAGTCATTATCTTGTGATGCTTGTTGCAGTTGGGTAAGAACCCCAAACGTGACCATCTGCAAAGTGTCGGGTACATCTTTCTTGCAGAACTTCTTTGGTGGTGGAATCAGGACAAGGCTTTTAATCGTGTCGGCTGTCATGTACGGCATCAGCGCAACAAAATGGGCAAAGGGCAAGTATAGCCTCTCTCGCCTCATCTTGTCTATGCGTTCGTGATTGCGTTTAATGCGTGTTTTAATGCGTTGAATCTTTCGGTTAGTGTTCATATCGTTTAACTTGTTATCGTTTGTCTATGCGCCTTAAATCAACAAATATGCCCTATGTGCGGTCTTGGTGTGGAGTATGACCTTTGCGCCATTAAGAATGTAGTCACACCATAGCGCAAGGCATCAAGGCTGTGGTTGTATCGGTCAATCGGCTCGTTGATGTATGAGCCGTTGATGTCACGTTTCCACGAATAGTTTCGTAGTTCATCAATCGTACCAAGCGACCTCTGCGTGATGTTCAGCTTGTATGCTTGCACGGCTGTAATTCCAGCCACTATTGAGCCTCTGCCTTTTGCTACTGGCACGGCACGATAGCCACCAAGGTTGTTAATCTCGGCAATGCTCTTCTGCTCGGCTGAATCGCACACAATCTGCGCACCTCTTGCAACTCCAGCCTCTCGCAGTTCTTTCACGATGTCTTGGTTCAACATTCCAGTGCGATAAGCTATCTCGTCAACCCACAGCTCACCGCCGCTCAATCGCACTCGCAATATTGCGGTCGGGTCATTGGTAAAGCCGAAGTCAATGCAAATGAACTCACGTTTGTAGTCGGTTGGGTATGTCTGCGAGATTTGCCAATTGGTGTAAACCAAACCCTCAACACTACCAGTCTCGCCAAGTCCGTACACTCGCCACCAGTTGCTGTCGGTGCGGTTGCTCTCAATCTGTGCCACTTGCATTGGTGTTAAGTGTGGATTGTCTTTGTAGGTGCTATGTATCAATGCGACATCTTTCTTGCCGATTAGGTACTCATCAACCCAAAACCTACTGCGTGGGTTGTAGTCAAGCATTATGCGCTTGCGTGTTCTGACAGCAAGCTGGCGGTAGATTTCGTAAGGGATGAAGTAGCACTCGTTGATGAATAACACATCCCTTGCGGAGCCGTGAACCTTTGATTCGTTGTCGGCACTGAAGAACTCTATTTGCGACCCATTGGGCAAGGTGTAGACCTTATCGCTTGCGTTCCAGTTGTTGGAATCCCACACCACACCCATCATCGTTCTAAAGTCACGGATTGCGCCACGTTTCAGGAATGGGATGGTTTCGCCCACCACTGATATAACAACACCTTGCCACAACTCTGCAATCGTGTAACAAAGCTGAAGTAGCGACCACGTTTTGCCGCTACGTGTGCCGCCCTTGTTAACGATAACATTATTCCCTTTTGTCACCGCATCAAGATTCTTGCTATATATGTCACTCTTTGCCCAATTCACGCAATTTCTCCAAGTTGCTCAAGTCCTCGGCTGTCATACCGATAAAATTTATCTTCTCATCCTTGCTCGTTAAGTCGGTCTTGTTGTAGTTGGTCGCTATCGCCTTGCGCTCATCCTCGGTGCATATCATCCTATAAAGCGCAAGCAATTCACTTGACTTGTTGCCCATCCTCAACTTAATGCGAATGTAGTCCTTTGTTTTTAGTTTGTTTTTCTCCAGTAGTGCGACCAATTCTTTCATCTCGTCACTATCAGGCGGGAACCAAGCATAAAAGGTCGGTTTGCTTATCGGGGTGTACGCAATGGCACTTTCGATGAAAAAGATATTATCATCTTTGATAATTTTCTCTTTCACCGCCTCAAATATCCTGCGCCTATCTTCTTCGCTATACATCGCAAATCTCCCTTTACTTTATAGCAGTTAATTTCGTTAATTCATATTTCTCTTTGGCTCGTTAGTAAACGGCACATCTTCAGGGTATGTATCCCATTCAATGTTTCCCTTATGCCCTGAAACTTTGAGCAACTTCGGAGCCAAATATCTATAATTTATTCGGTGGTGAACTCTGCCACCGTTCATCTTCTGCTTTTCGGCAATCACTGCGCTCGGGAACTGGATGACACAAACAAGTGCCTTATTCAACAACTTGCACTCGTTATATAAGTCAGTGAGTCCGCCTTTTTGCGTTGCCGATAGGCATTGTTTCAACACCACGCAATCTTGAGTGCTGCCAGTAAAATATCCCTCATTAAGCACCGTAACAAATTGGCTGGTGTCATCATCTTGCACACCTCTCTCGCCTCGGTAGATGAATCTTGTATCGTAAAATGTGGTGTTCATCACCTTTGATTTCATCAGCTTTGGGGAAATTGAGCCGTAAAAGTCTCCGCTTTGGCACATACCAAACAATCCTATCTTGTGCCTATGGGTAAAGTCGGCAATCATCGCCCAAGCTGCCTTTATTGTCTTTGCCTTGCTTATTCCCTCTCGCCCCTCACCGTTGACTTGGTAACCCTTGACTCGCCACTGGAAATGCTCGGTGTCATCATCCATCACAAGGTATTGAGTTATGCCTTCGGCTTTTGCGATTTCGTAAAACATATTTCTCGCCTGCCCTGCGCTCCTTCGGCTCTCACTTGCTCGGTGTACGTAGTCATATCTTCGCCTCGCCTCGTCCATATCAAAGAGGTGAAGTTTGCATCCCATCCTCTCACATTCTTTGCGGTATTGAACTGCATCGTCCGCTTCGCTATCTATCACTACGTGCACTTTGCTCATATCATAGTCAATCTGCACCAAAAACTTTGCAGTCTTGATGTTCGTTGGTCGGTGGTAGCTCGGTATGAAAATATCAATCATCGCCATATTGAACTGCTATTTCGGTGTTGACAATTCGCAATAACTCATCCTCAATAAAGCCATCAACACCACCATCCACAAGGACGAGGCGCAATCGCTCCATTGCTTTCTTCATTTCCTCACTTGCGTTGAAAGCGTAGTAATTCGCCACACTCTCAAAATCAATCTTCAGGAAACGATAGCAAAACCACATCAACACCTTGCGCTCATCATCGCTTAACTGGAATTCATCCAATGCTTTAACCTTTGCGTTGAACTTATCAAAGTTGATGCAATCCTCAAGTTTGATGTTTGGCTGTTCTTTAGGCTCATAATAGCAAGAGTTATATTCAATGGCAGAAAGTATCTCGGTACTTTTGAGTTCGGGCATCCTAATTCCATAGTCCTTCATAATCTTCTCGTCCAGTTCTTGGCGCAGTTGGTCATAATCCCACTGCAAGTCCGCAGCTCCAGTCGCATTATCCGCCAGTGCCATCTCTCGCCCTTGCTTGCTGTCAAGGTCAATGTCGGTGCGTTTTACTGCGATAATCTTCGTGCCATCACTCTCAACAATCTGCACATCGTCAAGCCCAATCTGCCCTGCGATTTCGGTGACACCATTGCCAGCGATGATGCGGTTGTTCTTGTCTATCAGGATAGAGCGACCAGCCCCATTGTTGCGAATGCTCTTCTCGATAAGGCTCATACCATATTCCGTGTGCTTGTTGAAGTTCTTATCATCAAACACAAGGTCGCTAATCTTTGCCTCTTTGATTTCTGCCATAACTCTTTAATTTTTAATCTTTTCGCAAAGGTAGGCAAAAAAATTAAATATCCACAACTTTCTGCGATTTTTTTGTAACTTTGTGCCGACAAGTTTTTTTCATTTTCATATTTGATTCCCCACCGTCTGCGAAGATAGTGGGGTTTTTCATTTCAGCCGTTTTAAGCGCATCAAATTTCTCAAACGATAAACTATATCAAAAACAAATTAAATGCCGTTAGAGCGCAAAAGAGCGTGTAAATTTCGCATTCTGCATAA
>Ga0326512_10000435_pt1 | contig 36767 bp, 19 predicted proteins | sample 1_2617_0518_D_FD_203652 | JGI IMG/M metagenome (GOLD analysis project Ga0326512, IMG submission 203652) | Bovine rumen microbial communities from UC Davis, California, United States - 1_2617_0518 | ecosystem: Host-associated > Mammals > Digestive system > Stomach > Rumen | place: USA... | reverse complement strand
GAATGGAAATTAGAATTAAAAGACAATGATGGATTAACGGATGCTGAAATTAATCGTTTAGATAGATTAATGGTGATGGATAAAATTGATGATAATATCATTTCAATTCATCCTAAGAAAGCATCTATTTTAATTGGTCATACTTTTGTTCTTACTGTTACTGATTTGGATGGTGAAAGCCGCTCTACCATGGATGTGGAGGTAATAGGATGAAAAGAGATATAGCCAATATAAAACGAGATTTGGATAATCGACATAATAACGACATCATTTATAAAAAAGATGAACTTATGAAAATATTTAATGAAGATCCAGATCTCAAAGAGGTATTAGGTGCTAAACAACCTAAACCTCTGAATAAATATAAGGATAAAGATAATCCTACAGAAGAAGAATTAAAGAAACGTCAGGAAATATTAGATTACAATGAAGCGATTAAGCATGACCAGATTGTGCCTTGGATTAAATTAAATGGGGTACAGAAGGAAGTACTTAATTTTATAATGTTTGATATATGGGATCAAACGGACAGATACGACCGTGGTGGTAAAGCTGTTAAGAATGAGCTTATCGAAGTATATTGTGTTGTTCATGAAGATGATATGGATACTGAGTATGGTATAGCACGCACTGACTTGCTTAGTTATATCGTTCGTGACCTGTTGTGTTGGACTAATGCATTAGGGAGACAACTTAGATGTTATGAAGATAAGCCCATGATTATTGATGCACAATATTATATCCGTAGAATGAGATTCTTTATGAAAGCGCCCAATGTCGTTAATGGGCATATGGGCACGAATAATATTTACGATGACTTCAGTCAATTCTAATATTACTCAACTTCAGTTGTTCTACGGAGATGATTTTAAAGTGAATGATTTCATTACTATTCATCAGCCCACTATTGGAGATATTTTAGAGTACGATAAACAATATAGTGAATCCAGTTTCTGGACGATGTTGAATGTATTTACAGCTAATCCTACTAGTTACAGGCTTTTTCTTTGGAAAGATATGAATATTGATTGGACTTTTTTAAATGATTATCAGTTGTTTATGATTCTTTACAGGACTTTGAGTATAGAGCAGACCCGACTGATTTTTGGAGACTTGGATTTTTCTAAGTTTGAAATTTATACTCTGCCTGAAGAAAATTGGACAAATATTGATGAGAAGGGAATTACAGATATTATCAAAGTCTTGCGGAATTCGACCCTCTATAATCCTGAAAATGATTTCGAGTTAGATGAAGATAGTTATAATGTGATTGTTTACTATTTAAGAAGTACTTTCAATATGTTTCCCAAAATAGAAAAAGCCAAAGATCGCACTACTAAAGAATGGATGATTGAAGAAGAAGAAATGAAATTAAATGCTAGAAAAAATGAAGATAAAAGTTCTACATCTTATCTTCTGCCACTTATATCTGGATGCCTGAATCATCCCGGTTTCAAATATAACAAACAAGAATTAAAACAGGTCGGATATTATGAATTTATGGATAGTGTACAAAGGTTACAGATTATTGAATCGACAAGTGCACTTTTACATGGCTCATATTCTGGCTTTGCTGATGTTTCTAAAGTAGATAAAGAGCAATTCAATTTCATGCGTGAAATTAAACACGAATATGATCGAGGAATTGCAAAAGATAAAAAATAAATATTATAAGAAAGGAAGGTAATTACTATGGCTTTTAAACTTGGTGATTTAATTATCGATAGAATTTCCATGGGCTATGCCGAAAAGTTTGATGGTACGCCTCTTTATGTTCTGACCCAGCTTTCTGAGGCTTCTATTGAAATCTCTGCTGAGTCTCGTGATGCTGTTGACAAAGACGGTACACTGATTAAGCGTTTCTGGAACGCAAAGACTGGTGAGTTTACCGCAACTAATGCTATGCTTAACCTGAACGTTATGGCTGCTCAGTCTGGTAATGAAGCTAATATTGCTACCGCTGATAATGTCATTGTTATGCCTAAGATTATCACAGTTAAGGCTGGCACTACTGTTGATCTGAATGGTTTTATCGCTGGTAATCGTATTACTGTTAATGCTCTGGGCACTAACGGTGCTATGGGTAAAGCTTATACTCAGGGTACTGCCGCTTCTGCAACTGAATTTGGTCTGGCAGGTACTAAGCTGACTGCTCCTACAGATACTGCTGAGTCTCAGTATGTTGTTAAATTTGATAGGAACGTTACAGAAGGTGTTGATATCCTTAACTCCGCTGATAAGTTCCCGGCAACTGTTCGTCTGACTCTGAAAGGTCTGTGCGTTGATCCCTGTGAGGCAGATACGCTCCGCGCTAAAAGTAAAATTAATTATTTAAAAATTGCGTAATTAATAAATGGCGATTATAGAGTAATCTATATACACTTGCGTATCTATAAAAAATAATAAGTGTCGATAACAGCTATATCAGGGGAAGCCCAGAGATGGGTAATCCTGAGGAAAGACTTGATATTATTGTCAAGAATCCGCAACGACTACAGGATAAGATAAGCAATTATTTTATTGAAGCTGTTGCCCACAAGATTAATGTGGGATGATATATAGTCTGAACTCACGCTATAATCGAAATAAGAAACGTGAGAGGTAGGTAGAAACACCTACCCGCTATAGAAATATAGTTAGTACCCATTAAGCACTGGGGAAAGTAACAGTTTGGTTTACATCGTGCTTCCGTCCTTCCAGCCTAGCCCTGAGACCACTATCGCTCTGAGTTCTGATAACGCAACTCTGGACTTCAATGGTAGTCTTCAGACTGACTACTGCTCTACTGACAAATCTCTGTATCATGTTTACTATGCTACAGCTGATACTGAGCAGTAAGAAACAGATTTTAATTAAATTTGTTAAATGGCAGAGTGGGTGTCACAGCCCACTCTGTTTTTTATTTGTTTTAGTAACTATTATTACAATTTAAATGTAAAGGAGAAAAACATGGGAAAATTTGATAGAACCTGTGTTGTCTGTGGGAAACATTATGAGTATTGCACAAACTGTGACCGATTCCTCAATTATCCCACGTTTATGACAATGTATTGTAGTAAGGAATGTGTAGATCTCTTTGATATCCTTTCCTCTTTTGAAGCAGGACAAACCTCTAAAGAAGATGCCCAAAAAGTGCTTCAGGGAATGGATCAAAATAAAATGAAAATGCTTAAAAACTCTATGGCTAATTCTTACAAAAAGATTATGGCTGAAGAAGCTAAACCTGTAGAAGTCGAAGAGAAAGAATCTGAACCTGTTAAGCCAGAGGTTGAAAAGCAAATCGCTGGAGAGACAGTAAAGAAAGCGGTCTATAATGTTACCCGTGAATCAGGTAAGAACGTACCCCGTTCGATCGCTTACAAAAAGCATTAATTATTTTTGAATGAACAGTGATTATTTTTATACTTTAACAAATACTACCCCCTAATTTTGGGCGGTAGTCATATTGATAAGGGCATAGCTTACGCTGTTCAGGCGAGGTTATGCCCTTTTTTTGTGCAAGAAAGGATTGGTTAAAGACATATGGTCAATCATGATTTAGTAAATTCAAATTTGCATCCACGTCCATATCGTCCTGAAGAAGTTGTACGAATTGTTAATAGTAAACAATTTAAATTATATATTGCTAATGGTATTTATCCAATTGATATATATACAGGGATGGACAGGAAAACAGGTAATACAATTTTGGTAATGATTTTCTTAAAAGAAGAAACTAAAGAAGCATATAATCTTTGGTGTCGTTATGAACTTGAAGAAGATACTATTTGATAGGGGGTATATTATGACGAAGAAAAAATCTACTACTCTCCTATCTCTTGATACTAGTACTACATCTACAGGATGGGCTATTTTTAAAGACGGTGTATATCAGGAATCGGGTGTAATTGACAATTTTAAAAAAGAAAAGAATGGTTATAAACGTCTCGAATTAATGGTCAAAGAATTGTTGTCAGATATTGAACAATTAAAACCAGATATTATTGTTATAGAAAAAGACGTTGTTTTTGGAAATATGAAAGTCATAGATATGCTAATGAAAATTATCGGAGCGGTCTATGGTTTTTGTTTAAATAATGGAATTGTATATTATGAATTTGCGCCTAGTGAATGGCGTAAGTATGTGAAGCTGCAAGTGTTTGGTAGGAAACGGATAGAATTTAAACAAGCTTCAATTAAATATGTTAGAGACAATTTCAATAAGGAAGTAAATGATGACGAAGCTGACGCCATTTGTGTGGGTGTAGCATATTGTAAGAAATTTAATTAAGGAAGAAAAGGAGAATTAATTATGGCTAAAAATACAAACCAAAATCAACAGGCAGATGTTAGAACACATTTTATGGATGCCGAAAAAGATAGAGTTAAATTTGTGACAGTAAAGGAATTTGTTAAGTCACTTAAAAACAGATCTTCAGACGATGCTAGACGTGTATATCTGGAAGGGACGCTTGCTGTAAAAGACTATGAACGTTATGAAGTGATATGTACTATTTGTGATCAGATTATTGCGTCTAGTTATTTTACGGCTGATGGACAGTTTAAAGTTGATTCATGTAAAAAATATTTATTGTATGTAAGCGCCCTGCTTAATACATATACAAATATTAAGTTCGATGAAAAGGACGCATTGGGTGATTTTAATTTATTACAGAGATATGGTCTTGTAGATGTAATTATTAATTATATTCCTGAAGCGCAAGTGGCTATGTTTGATAGCGTACTTAATATGAAGAGCAATGATATCATGACGAATTATTATGAGCCGCATGCTTTTGTCAGGGAACAGGTAATAAAGTTTGCTCCGCTTATTCATGGATGGATTGAAAGTTTCCTTGGGGCTGTAGAGGGAGTTGTAAATGAAATTGACATGGATAAGGTGAAGGAGATTGTGAAGAAGGAGTGATGAGCAATACATGAAGACATCCATGACAATAAAAATTAATGGAAAATTGGAAGAATCATTTGAACAAGCCTTATATAACGATTTAGAAAAATTTGGAGAGATTTTTTGCTCAACTGTGGTAGAAAAGGCTGCCCCTAAAATAAAACAATTCGCAGATAGAGAAATGGCAGGATATTATGCAGAGTATCATCCAGAATTTTATGATAGAACTGGTCAAATGAAAGACAAATCTTTTACACAGTTTGTAACCAAAGGTATGCCGTATGAAGGTGGTATTGAAATAAATTCTGGCAATACTCATCATCATGGAGGTTTTTATCCAGAATGGGGGAGTCCTGAACCGGGTATATCTGAAGAGCAAATTTATACTAGTGTGTGGGATTTAGGTTTGCATGGTAGAAAAGGAGCAAACCATTATACTAATACTTATCATATTTTTGACGAAAACGGCAAAGATAAATTTGAATTGAAAACGTTAGGCGAAAAACGCCATATACAAGGTATGCCCCATAGGTTAGACCGTTTAGTAAGAAAAGTCTGGGGCAGTGAATTTCAAAATCAAATGATTCAAATTGGTTTAGACAAAGCGTCTAAACAAAGATATTCAGTCTTAAAATTTATCTAATTTAATAAATAAAGGAGGTGTAATATTATGGCTGATAAAGGATCTTCAACTGCCAAAATTAGTTTAGTAGCTAATTTTGAGCAAAACAATATAAAAGCAATGGGGAAGCAGTTAAGTGATGGCATAAAAACATCTCTTAAAGATATTAAACTAGATACTGTTTTTGATGATGCAGATATATTAGGTGGCGTTAAAAAAGAAATTGAGTCAATTGATGGCTTATTAAAAAATAGAACATTAAATCGATTAGATTTTAGCAGCATGATTCCTCCATTGGCTCAAGCGCTTGAAGACAATAGTTTAAGCGAACAAATCAGGTTACAAATCATTCAGGGGTTTAGAGAAGGACTTGAAAGTGGCAGAACTTTTTTGCAAGGTATGCCTAGTGGTATGACGGGAGACGAAATTAAGGCGCAATTTCGTCAATCCGCAATTATGTCTGATGCTATTGACTCAATGCCCGGATTAAATAAGTCTACTTTTAAAAAAATGTGGAAAGAGATAACTCCGCAAGACATACGCCAAGCAATGGCTACGATGGATACTTATGATAATGAAGAAGATTTACGTAAGTATATGGATTATCTTACAGATGCTGAAACGGCTATTCAAACCATTTTAGATAACATCGGTTATGAAACAAAGGGAAGTTCTCAAAAAACCGCAATGGCATATGGTAGGCTCCAATATTTAGCGGAAGAAGATGGTAGCGGAAAAATTCGTAAAATATTGGAAAGATTGAATAATTCTGTAGTAGGCCCTTCTAAACATACATACAAAGATGAGAATGGCAAAATAAAAAGCAGAGAAGATAGAGGCTATGTTGGGAAACAAATTAAAGATGTTATTCAACAAATGCAAATAGATGATGAAGGTTTGAGTGACCTGATAGAAGACGTACAACTAATTTCTAGTATAAGAGATGATTATTTTAGTAGGATTTCTGAAAGTGATGCTACTATAGAAAATCTCCTCTCAAAAACTCTTCAGCGTGGATATAAAAATGGTTCATTACAAAAGATGGAACCATTATATACTGGCAATTATAAGACTCCCGCACATATTACTCTGTCTGATTTAATTGAAGCTAGTAATAGAGAAACAAATACGGGTGGTGGTGAAGGTGCCGAGAATGCAGCCGAGCGTGCCGAGAATGCAGCCGAGCGTGCCGAGAATGCAAGTGAAGAGGCTCGTGCCGCTGCTGAAGATATGAAAGGAACTGCTGAAGAAGGAGCTGCGGAGGCTTCGGGCACGTCAAAAAAGTCTAAGAAGAAACCTTCTACTCAAACATCAGCCGAGCCAGCTGAACAAATTGCAGATGATGCAGAAGCAGATGCTGAAAATGCAGAACATGTAGCGGATGCACTTGATGATAAAAAAGCACGTCTTGAAAGCACTATAGCAGAATTAGAAAATAAAAATAAAGAATTACAAGAATTAAATGATAAGTATCAAAAAGCAATTTCTGATACTTTTGGAGATGTTAAGACTCCTGAGGAAGCACTTGCGCTATTTAAAAAAAAAGCTACTCAATTACAACAAGCAGACAAAGATTTTGCAGATATTATCCCTCAAAGAAATTTTACCGATCCTTCTAATTCTGAGGAGATAGCGATATTAGAGGAGTATGAAAAGCGATTAGCCGCTTTACAACAAGCCTTAGTTGAATATCAAAAAGCGGGTGAAACCGCAATAGATAAGGGAGTAAATCCAGCTGATATTCGTGCAAATCAGGTTGATGAAGAACGACTTCAATTAAATTTTGCTGATAGTACGATTGATGGATATATTAAAGGACTACAAAAAGCAATTGAAGATAATAAGAAGAAAATTAGTGAATATGAAAATTTATTAAAAACATATAGAGGACAGTTAGAAGAATTTTCAAGGCAAGGTTCTTCAGAACAATTACAATCAGATACAAAGCCAAATGGAGGACGACAAGCACAATCTCGTCCAGCAGTAGATACTGCACGAGAAGAGACGGGAGAAATTCGAAAGTCTCGTGAGGAATTACAGGCTGAACGTAAGAAACTGGAAGCAGAAATTCAAAATAGCACTCAGCTTATGAGTGGTGTTGAAGGACAAATAGCGAATATTGATACAAAAATTGTTCAAGTACAAGAAAGTCACCAACATAACGAAACTAAGATTAGCCAGTTAACAGAAAAGAAAGAACAAATTGAGTCTCAAATACAGCAAACAAAAGATGAATTAAAAACAATAAAAGAAAGATTACAGGATGCAGTAGATGCGAAGCAAGCTGCGGAAGAAGAAATTAGGGCTTTAGAAGAAAAATTATTAAATGCTGATGGATCTGATATTTTGTTTTCCGAGTTCGCTGAAGATGAAGATCAATATAAACAATTAAGAACAGAGAAAAGATCAACAGATTTAGATTTAGAGATATCTCGTGAAATATTGGAACAAGATTTGCAGGAACAAAAAGAAATAGAAGATATTCTTAACAATAGTTATTCAACTAATACTTTACAAGAAGCTTATAAACAAGCAATGGCAAGAAAAAAAGAGTATCTTCAAGCGCAAAAAACATATGAAGAATCTCCTAGCCCGACTGAGTCTTTTGAAATTAATGATATTGGTTCAACTGAATACATGGCAGCAATAGTCAAACGACAAAAGCTGAACACAGAAGTCAATAAAGCATGGATGGCATATTATAAAGCATATCAAGAATTTGAATCTCACGGACAAAATAATTCTAGTAGAAAAAATGCTATGCAAGAACGTTTGTTATCAGGAATTGACGGCAAAGATTTACCCGTATATACTTCCATAATGGCAGAAGATGTTCCAGATGAATTAAAAGCTACATTACAAAAGTTAAGGGAACAAATAAAAGACAGGACAAAAGAAGTAGAAGAAACTCAGAAGAGAGCTGATGAACTCCAACAGCAATTAGAAGAACTAGCCTCGCATCTTGTTACTACTGATCAAGTTTCTAAACAGTTAGAACAAAAAAAACAAGAACAACAAAAATTTGAGCAAGAAGAAGCTAATTGGACTGCTCAACAAGACACTAAGCAAGCGGAATTAGACAATTTAAATGAACGGCTTAATGGGACAAGAGGTGTTACAAATTATCTTAAAGCAGTTCAAGATGGACAACAACATAATCAGGAAGAACTTACTCAACTCCAACAACAACGTGCTGAACAGCAACGCATATATGATGAAGCAAAAGCAATTCAAGAAGAAAAACAACAACAATTAGCTGAAATAGATAGAATGATCACTGAAGCTGAGAGTAGAGAACAACAGCCTCCTGCTACAACTCCCGCGACCACTCAAGAAAAGCCATCTGCCCCTGTTTCAAGTGGGCAAGCTGGGGAAGAGAGTCCTGTTGTACAAAATTTAGAGCAACAAATTAAAGAAGTAGAAACCACTATTAAAACAGCGGAAATCAAACAAAAAGAATTATTAGCAAAAAAAGAAGAATTAAATAAATTATTAGGAGAATATGGAAAAGAAGCAAACAATATATTCTATCTTACAGATAATACAGAAGAAACTTCACAATATTGGGAACAGGCGGGTTCTTCAACTAAAGATCCAGCTACTGGAGCCGCTAGACAATTAAGAGAAAAAGGTCAAATATTTAAAGACACTATTGATGCTATAAAAGAACAAAAGCAATTATTGAATACTTTAGATAAAGAATCTGACGAGTATCAACAAGCAGAGCAGAAATTACAACAATTAGAAGACAAAAAATCTCGTGATTGGCTTGCTTTTTATCGAGCGCATGAAGAGTTGAATTATTGGGTTGATAAAGACGGGGAGACAAACTTCCCCACAAGGGCGCAACAAACTTTAAATAAATGGACACCTGAAAGAATGGGGCTTGAAAATTTAGGGTTCTCTCAAGAAAATCTTGATAAAATGATTGCTGATGTTAAAGGGCAAGCAGAGCGTTTGGCTCAAATGCGTGCTGATGTTGCGGCCTATCAAGAACAATATAATCAATTACAAGAACAAATAAATACTTTAAACACAAAACGAGATAATTTAATAGCAGAATCTCAAACATCTAAACCTGCGGAAACTAAACCCGCACAAGGTACAAGTGCTGAAACTCCTCTCTCCTCTTCTGGCGCAGAAACTGCAAGTGGTGTTCAAGAAGAAGGTAACGAAGCAGGTGACGCGGCTGAAAAAATGCAAGCATTAGCACAAGCTAAGAAAGAAGCACTTGAAGCAAATCAAAAATTAGCTGAGTCTGCTAATACGACCCAAAAGGCAATTCAAAACGAGAGTGATACAGGAAATTTTGATGAACTTATCGCTAAATTAGTCGAAGTCGCTAAATTGCTTGCTCGACTTCCTCAATCATTTGAAGGATTTAAAGGTTTTGATTTAGAACCGTTAAAAACTTTATCTGAAGCAATTCAACAACTTCCTAAAGAAGGATTAAATATTTCATTAGGTGATAGCTTTAATAATCTTGCGAATAGCATTGATAAGGTGTTAAATAAAGTTCAAGAATTGACATCTGAGGCTAAAATTGCAGAAATTGAAGGAAATATCACTCAAAAATATGATGAGCAAATTAAACAGTTAAAAGCGGATGCGGAAGAAGCTAAACGTGTTATTGAAGAATTGAAGCGAACAAAACAGGATGTTGTTAGGGATGAGTATGATCCCAGATTAGATTCGTCAAGTGAGCAATATGCGCCTAAAGAAGTTGGCCGTGAAATTGCGGCTAGAGCCAAAAGGAATCCCGATACTGATGTAGATGCTCTTATTAAAGAATATGGGAATCTTAAACGAGCACAAGAAAAACTTTTCACTATTGATAGTGCTGATGAGTATAGTGCCGCTTTAGAAAGACGTGAAGAGATTTTACAAAGAATCCTTGAATTAGAGCAAAAAATAGCTTTAAGTGATGTAGGACAAGCACAAATAGATAATTTATTAATGGGCTATGGAGAGGATGCATCGCCTAGTTTTTCAGCATTAGATGCTGCACGCAATGCTGCACAAAAATCTTCTGTTGGACGATTATCCAAAAATTATACTGATCAACAAAAAGCTGAACTTAAAACAATGTCTGATTCTTTAAGTTCTATTAATATCATTCCTAAAGATGTTCAATCAAATTGGAGTAAAAAACGAAGAGAAGAATATAATCAGATTGCCGAAGGTGCTCAAACCGCATCTCAAGCCATCGAAACTTTAAATGCAAACTTAGCCGCTATGGAAGCGAATGGCGCTAATCCCACTGTATTAAAAACATTTTTACAACTTAAAGAGTCCACTGCTCAGATGATTAAAGATACACAGGATAAAAACAATGTGTTCGGTGAAAGTGTTGAAGCCGCTAGTACGAAACTTTTAGATAGGTTGTCTAATGTTGAAACAAGATTACAAGTTATTAAGCGTGATAGTGGTAAACTTATTAATGTTGATCCTGCTTTAGCTGGCGCTTTAGAAACCATTGAAAAGCACCTTAATAAAATACAGGATTTAAAGAACACGGTATCCAACGATCCGTTACAAGCTATTAATCCTCAATTTACTAGATCTGCCAATAGTTATCTTGCTCAAATGGAGGGTAAGGGTAAAAGTAAAAGTGTTGTGGAAGGATTAGAACAAGTATCTGATCGTTCTCAAACTAACTTTAGTAGAATGACTACTAACTATGGTAAGTATGCTTCTGCTTTAAAAAAATTATTTGACGATATATCTAAGGGCGCTGATGCTTCTTTAACAAATTTAGAGGAAGATCTCGGTCGTGTTGATGAGTTAGCAACAAGACTTACTGGTTCTACTGGTTTAGAGCGGAATAGTTTATTAACTGGGGAGCTTAATTCAAAAGCTGCACCAAAGGTTGTCGATGCTCAAACCGAGGCTGCAAGTAAAGCGTTCATAGCTTATGAAAGCATGCTTACAAAAATAGAATCCAGAGCTGAATCAGCACAGTCTAAAATCAATAATATTTTTGGCACAGACGGAATTACAGAAGGATTAAAGTCTAATTTTGTTGAAGGGATGGCTAAAGGTTTTGATGATTTTGTTAATAGCGCAAATCAGGCTGGCACAGCGTTGCAACACTTACAAGAAATTCAAAACAATATTAGAGATGACAAAACATGGCTCACGCAAAAAGAAAATATTATAGATTACCAGCAAACAATGGACACTTTAGAAAATTCACTAAAAAAAGTAACAGAGAATGCTGGCAATTTTAAAATTGTTGATGACCTTGATGTACAAAAATTACGCGCTTCTACAACACAGTTTATTAAAGATAATCCCGCCTTATCCGGCTCTGATATAAGCCAGTTTAAGGGGTATATTGATCAATTACAAGGGAAAATTAATAGTGTTGATTTTAAAAATATAGAAGATGGCATTCAAAGAGTGAAACAGAGTGCAATTGAAGCTGGGCGAACGGGCGACACTTTTATGTCCATGCTCACTCAGCGTTTTAAATCCTTAGGCGCTTATCTCCTGTCCTTCGTTTCGTTTTATGAGGTGATTGGTGTTTTTAAGGAAGGGATTGGGATTATCCATGAACTTGATGATGCATTAACAGAGATGCAAAAAGTTTCAGATGAAAGTCTAAGTAGTTTAAGAGAATATCAAAAGAGTACATTTGATACAGCGAATAATATTGGCACAACGGCTGCACAATTACAAACGAGTACCGCCGACTGGATGCGTCTTGGTGAAGATTTACAGGAAGCTTCTCAATCAGCACAAACTGCAAATGTACTGTTTAATGTCTCTGAATTTGACAATATTGATGACGCAACAACTGCATTGGTTGCTATGAGCGCCGCTTATGCTGATGCTGAAAAAAATATCGATAAGATGGACATAGTTGATAGACTTAATCTTATTGGTAATAATTACGCTATCGCAACTGATGAATTAGCTACTGCACTTCAAGATGGTGCGGCAACATTACAAACTGCTGGTAAACAACATTGCCAGAATTTATAGAAATATAAATTAAAAATCTTATCTAATTGCTGGGAAATCTTTAGAGATCAATAGCTACAACATAAGGATGAAATAAACCTAAGTGTGAATGCTTAAAAATATTGATATTAGATAATCAGCAACGAAGCCTCGAATAGAGGAACGTTCAACGACTATCCCTTTGGTCAATTAAGACAATAGGAGTACGGCTCAATCGCAAATGGAGTGGGTGAAAATCCCTTAAATGGAAATGGTAAGCATCTGACCAGATAATGCTGAAGATGAAGATATAGTCTAAACTTTATGGAGACATAAAGAATAACCAATAAATATATCTCAAACTGATAAAGTAGAGGTGAGATATAAATGTTAAAAATATGCGAATACTGTGGAAGAGAATTTGAAGCTATTAATTCTAAATCCAAATTTTGCAGTAGAGAATGTAATCATAAAAATATGACAACCAAAATTGAATGTATTTGTGATACTTGTGGTGCGAAGGTAATGCGCAAACCTTCGGACTTACAAGGAAAGAAAAATATATTCTGTTCTAAAGAATGTCATAAGGAATATGTTTATGAAATAATTATATGTAAAAAATGTGGAAAAGAATTTAAAGCTAGGAAATCACTCCATAAGAAATATTGTAGTAACGATTGTAAAAACGCTTGTTTTGGTAAAAATCAGAAAACAAATCGTGAAAATATTGTTTGTAAATATTGTGGTAAGGAATTTGAATCTCAAATTTCTAGTGAACGAATATATTGTAGTGAGAATTGTTTTCGAAATGCTCAAAAAGCAGGTGTTATTAAAATAAGATCTGATGCTAAAAATAGAATTCAAGGCAAACATCATTTTTATAATAGTAAAGAAGATTGGGATCAAAATATAGAATTATTAGAAGAATATATAACAATGAATACTAAAATTAAATGCAGATGTAAAAAACACAGCAAAGAATTTTTAATAGCCCCTATAAAACTGATGAGTGGTCAGACAGGATGTATTAGTTGTATTGCAATAAAATCAAGGGGTGAAGATAGAATCAAATCATATCTAGATTCCATAAAATGTGAATATGATCCACAACATATTTTTGAAGATTGTAAAAATATTAATTGTCTTCCTTTTGATTTTTATATACCTAAATTAAATATTGCAATCGAATATGATGGAGAACATCATTATAGACCTTGGAAGCACTCTAAACATCAGACAGATGAAGAAGCAATAGAAGAATTCCAAGATATCAAAAAAAGAGATAATATAAAAACTATATATTGTAAAAATAATAATATAAAATTAATTCGAATTCCATATTTTGATTATGATAATATAGAAAAAATTTTATCGACAGAGTTAGTAAGTTGATAATATATATTTATTGGTTATTTAGAGGTAGTTGCGATACCTCTATAATATTTATTGAATGATTTAGATGAAGCTATAGCCCTCACAACGGCGGGCAATCTCATAACTCAGGACGCAAGTAAGACGGGTAAATAATTTGCCCTTAGATAACTATATCGGTTAAAAGCTGGGGACAGTTAAGACCGAGGTAACTCATAATAAAATGAGGTACCGTAGAGACTGCGGGGTATTATAGGTAACTATAATGCTGAAGTTGTCCGTTATTTTAATAACGTAATATACAGTCCGATCTCACGATATAATCTAATTAATGAAACGTGAGACATAGCCAGAAATGACTATGCGCCATATTTATATGGTCAGTAAGCGAAAGCTGAAAGTAACAGAATGAAAGGTGTTCGTACCATTGCCCTTCGTTTAACAGGTACTAAAGAAGCGGCAGAAGAATTGGAAGAAATGGGCGAAGATACATCTGACATGATAGTATCTCAATCCAAAATGCGTGAACTGATCATGAATGCTACAAAGGTAGCTTCAAATAATTACAAAGGATTTGATATTCAAGATGAGTTAGGTCGCTACAAATCAACATATGAAATCATGCTGGGTCTCTCCCAAATCTGGGACGAAATCCGTCAAGCAGACCTTAAATCTGGTGATAACCGTCAGAACTTATTGCTTGAATCAATTGCAGGAAAGAACCGCGCATCTATTGCCGCCTCAATCCTTCAGAATCCACAAACACTTCAATCTGTATATGAAGATTCTTCTACCAAGGCGGCAGGATCGGCATTAGAGGAAAACCAGAAGCGTTTAGATAGTATATCGGGGCATTTGTCACGCCTAACCAATGCTTGGCAAGAACTTTGGGCTAATGCCGCTAACCGTGACGTCATCAACATGTTCATTGACTTAGGTACTACTATTCTTAACGTCATAAACGAGGTTGGTGGACTCCAATCTGCTTTTGCTCTTCTTTATGGTGGAACAATTATTAAAGGTCTCATGACCGCAGATAGTTGGCTTGTTAAATTCGTTAGTCGATTAGACGAAGCGAAAGCAACTAGTAAGTCTTTAGGTGATGTTTTCAGAACAATTTTCGATAGTAACAAATCTGACGATGAAAATAAATCAATCTTTAAAGGCTGGGCGCAAATTCAAAATCAAAGAGAAAATCGAGCGAAAGCTAAAGAAAACCCTGAAATACAAGCATTGAAAGAACAAAAAGAAGCCCAACAAGAAATGAACGATGTTCTAGAAGAGGGCAATGCTTTAAAAGAAGAAAGTATATCTGTTTCTGGAGAGAAAGCGGTTGCCGAAGCTGCTGAAACTACAGCTGAAAATGCTAACAATTCAGCGCATATAGAAGGTGCCGTTGGTGAAACTACTGATTCTGTCGCAACTGCAGATAATACAAAAAAGACAGAGGAAAACACACTAGCTACTATTGCAAATAAAGAAGCGGAAGATGCTCAAACTGGCTCGAAACTGTCTGGTGGTATGAGCCAAGGTCTTGATGGGGTCGCAACTGGTGCGGGTAGCGCTGGTACTGCTGCGGGCGCAACTGGATTAGCTGGACTAGCCTCAAGTCCCCTGTTCTGGCTTGTAGCAATTCCTGCGGCTATTACCATTATAAACGGATTATTTAATTATCTCGATCAACAACAACAAGATCACATTGATAAAGCACATGAATTAACTAATACTTGGAATGAGAATAAGGACTCTCTCAATAACTATACACAACAATATCAAGATTTACATAAACAATTAGAAAATACTAATTTATCCGAAGAAGAACAAGCGAATATTAAAAAACAATTATATGATTTGCAAAAACAAATAACTGATGAATACGGACATTCTGCCGATGGGGTTAATCTTGTTAATGGAAAATTAGATGAGCAATTAGACAAGCTTCGTAATATTAAAGCCGAAGAAGCACGTTCTAATCTTGCGCACAATGCTGGCGACTATGAAAATGCAGAAAAACAACTTACCAAAGACAGACAAGTATATAATATGTCTTCAGGCGGTTTTTTGTCGGATAAAGACATAGAATCTTTAACAAAAGATTTAATAGGCAATTGGGGAAAATATGATTATGCTGGTGAAATTGGTATTCGTTTTACAGGTAATGCATTAGAAGCCGAAGAGTCTATGGACGTATTGTATAATCGTCTTTTGGAATTAAAAGAAGAAATGGGCGAGGATTGGGACGGCAGTGGTTTTGAAGGATTAATGAATTCATTAACCGCTTCCATCCAAGAGAACGATGAAATAATTTCTAAATACAAAGACGATTACAACTCTTTTCTTGAACAAAGCATTTTTGCTAAGGATGGCACATTTGGTGAAGATAACCTTTCCGCTGGCGAAGTCCTTGTTGAGGCACAAGAGGCAGTAAATAATTATAATGCTGCACTAGTTTCTGGCGATACTTCTCAAATCGAAAAGACCAAAACTGCCTTTGACAAAGTAAAAGAGGCTGCCAATGAAGTGGTCGATGCAATGGGCGATCAAAAATTTAATCGTCCATTTGAAGATATTTTTGATAAAGTTGATCAAACTCAGATAGAAGCCTATAATATCAAAAAGAAATTCGATAATTCTAATGTAAAGAATGCTGTTGAGTCCGTTTTAGGTACTCCAAAAGAAAATAAAAAATCAGCTAAGGAAATTCCTAACGCACTTCGTGACGCTGCTGAAAATCTTCTTAATGAGCAACGTAAAGCATATGAATGGGGAATGAAAGGTTTCGGAGTTGAACCGTTACAAGGATTATATCCAACTGCCCAATTCGGCAACGTTAATATGAATGAACGTCCCGAAATAAAGTGGGATAAAAAAACCAAGAAACAATATGCAGATGCATTAAAATCTTGGGACTATAATCCCGAAAAGGGCAGTATAGATACTGTATTTGGAACATCGGAAAAATTTAATAATATTGACATAGCCTTTACTCCTATTATGAAAAATTCTAAAAACGGGAAGGGCGAATTTTTAGATGCTGATACTGTTCATGACTACATACAAAATATTATAAACGAAGCTACAGATAAAACAACAGGGAAAATTGATCTTGGCCAAATACTTGAACTTGACAAGCCTGAAAAAGGGGGCAAAGGCATCATAGCGGCTGTTAATGATATTGGAGATTATACCGCTAATGCAGTTGGTAAAATGATGCATTTTTCAGGCAAAAAAGGCGCTATCTACTTAGGAATGGAACAATTGTCTAAAGCCGCTAAAGAGGCTGGTCTTGATGTAAACAATGTAATGGAAGCTTTACAAAAGACTGGTAGTGTAGATGCTTTAAGTGGATTGTTTGACGATTTTAAATATGATGTTACAGATATTGAAGGATATTTAAGTAACTTATCTAATCTTCCCCCTGAAGTAGCAAGTGATATTCAAACAATAGCTGATGCATTTGGCATTACCGCAGAGTCTTCGCAAGAGTCAATCAATGCCGTTGCAGAATTGTTGGGTAGTTTAGGTTATATAGCTACCACTTCTCTAGATGAGGCGGGCGAGTCATTTGATAAATTCGCCCAAAAAGCTTCTGGATGGATCGAAGAAACTTCTAACTTATCTTCTACCCTTTCTAAGGGACAAGGATTCTTGACATTTACTAAGACGCAGGATGATCAAGGGCATGAGATAGCGAGTGAAGTAAAAGCAATTGCTGACGCTTATAAAGATTTGCCCAATTATGATTATGCTTCTTTATTTGAAGAAACAGCGGGCGGCATTATGGTTAATGCCGATGCATTAAGAGCATTGCAATCTCAAGAAGAATCAATGCGTCATGCAGAATTTTATGAGAAGCGTCAAGAATTAATGGAGAAATTCACAGCTTCTTCTGGGGCAGTTGCTGATGCATACAGAGAAGAAATTGAACAATTAGATATGCTATGGTCAGCTTATAGTGGAGCTACATCAGCTTTAAACAAATATCAAAATGGTCACGGAAGCGCAGATTATAGTACTAATTATAAATTGTTTAGAGATCAAATCTTTAAAGAGGGCGATGCCTATCTTGAAAGCGGTGAAACTGGTGAAGAAGGATTTAGGCGTATTGCTCAGTTATTCTCCTATAAAGATTTAGCATTAGCGTCAGTTAAGGAAGTAGAAGCGGCTTATGAACAAGGCGCTGACACAATGCAAAAATTCTTTACAGAAGATCCTACACAGGGAGCTAATTTATGGATTGATGAAATAATGTCTTGGCCTGAAGAGTATGCTGAAATTTCCACAAATGCAGCTGGCGAAACTGTCATGACAATGACTGATAAAAATCTTGATGCTGTTGCAGAACATTATGGCGTATCTAAGGATTTAATTCTTTCTTTAATGAATGAATTAAATGCTACTGGTTCTAGAGTTCATTTCTTCACCGATGGTCAAATGCAACAGTTAGATAAAGTAACCGAACAGGCTGAAGCGGCAAAACAAAGATTAATTGATTTAAAAAAGACAGGCACTGATCCAGCACTCGCGCATGCAAATCTTTTTGATTTTGATGTAGCGACTTTAAGCGCTGAAGAATTAGAATCTAAAATTAAAGAAATCCAAGATTTAAAGGCTAATCCTGATATTAGTACTGAAACTGCTAGTGCCCTAGATGATTTATTGCAATCAATGATTGAGCGCTTAGATATCATAAATGGTAAACATGTTGAACCTGATATGGAAATTAACGTTGATACTTTAGATTACGCTAAAGAAATAACAGGTGATCTTAACGAAAGACTAGATTCAATTAAAGAAAACAGTAAATTAGGATTTGATATTTCGATTAAAGATGATCAAAAAATACAAGAGTTTGCCCAACAATTTTCTCAGTTGCCTGAAAAAATACAAATGGCATATGATTTTACACCGACTAATGACCCCGAAGAGATTATTAAGCAAATTGAAAACAAATATGCTAATGGAGTTGAGATAAAAATATCTCCTGTTTTAGACAACTCTCATATTCAGGGTTATTATCAAGATGGGCATGCCCCTATTGGCGCAGATCTCATTACTGTTGGTGTCGGTGTCGATCCTGCAAGTATCGAAGGTGCGAAACAACAGGCCGAAGAGGGAATTAGTCAGGCTCAACCTGAAATGAATATTCATGGTGAGGTAACAGGAGAAGATAAACCATTAATACAACAAATGGCTGAAGGAGCTTTGTCTGCACTGTCAGGTCTGTTTACGGTTACGGCAGAGGCAAGTGAAGTTGAAGAAGTTAAAGAGGAAGCCGAGCAACCCATAGAAACCAATGTTCATTTTAAACCAGAGAACTCTGTTCAAGATGCGGCTAATCAAGCAGGTGCTCAACAAGGCGTTCAAACTACAAATCACGAAACTACTATTAAAGATGAGCAAATAAATACCACGGTTACTTCTGACACTTCGCAGGTAGATGCTGCTAGTCAAACAGTATCAAGTCTTAAAGCGATGAGCGGATCAAACGTCTCTATTGGTTTAAGTGTGGATGGAACAGAAGATGTTGAAAAAGCTAAAGATTCGATTGATAATTTAACATCTCAGAAAAACCCTAAAGTAAAAGTTACTATTAATGGTAATTCTGCTCAATTTAACAAAACAAGCAGTGATGTAACCAATAAATTAAACGCTTTAGGGAAAAAAGTCACCACACCTAAGATCTCAGCAGACAATTCTAGATTAAGCAGTAAAGTTTCAGATTCAAAGAGTAAATTAAGCTCTATCAAAGATAAAACAGCTAGAATTACCGCTAGTCAGGTTGGTTTTAGTACAATTTCTAGTTGGAAGTCAAGTGTTTATGATAAATTATCTAACAAGACCATAACCATAAAAACCAAATATACTACTGAAGGAAAACCTAATAATGGAGGAGGTTTCCAAGGCTCTGCTCATAACCAAGGCACAGTAATATCTAAAGGTCATGCTTATGCAAGCGGTACTTTATCTGGTGATTGGGGTCTCCCTAAAGCAGAAAAAGGCGCACTTGTAAACGAAGTAGGTAGTGAAGTAATTGTAACTCCAGACGGACATTGGCAAATTCTTAATGGTGGTGATCCTACATTTGCTAATCTTCCTAAAGGCTCAATTATTTTTAATCATAAGCAATCTGAATCACTCCTTAAAAAAGGTTATATAAATGGTTCTCATGGCAAAATGGTTGGTGGTGCTTTTGCAAACGGCACTGTAGACGATGAAGATTTTGACGAAAACGAATTAGAAGGTAAAGCATTTGCTACTGGTACTGCTAAATGGGATGGACAGCTATCAGGCATGTCCCATGCGGCTGGCGGGACTTTGAAAAGAGCTTCGAAAAAGTCTCGTAATGGTAGTACTTCTTCTTCCAGTAGTAGTAAAAAATCTTCTGGCAGTGGTAAGAAATCTTCTGGTAAGAGTGGCAAGAAATCTTCTGGTAATTCTTCTTCTAATAAAAGCTCTAAAGATAACCTTCAAACACTTGATGCTATTGAAATTAGACTTAATCGTATTGACGCTTTAATTTCTCAATTAGACACAAACGCTGGAAAAACTTATAGCACTTTTGCTAATCGCAATAGTGCTTTGGTTCAAGATTTGGCAACTGTACAAAAAGAAATTAATGCAATCAATTCTTCTTTAAGCAGTAAGAGCCATGTTTATAACTATCTTTCTAAAGCATCAGCTGCCGCAAAAGAAGCTGGCTTAAAGAGCGGTGACGAAGGTTATAAGAAGGGATCTCAAGGGGCTTCTGGAACTGCTTTAAGTGATAAATGGATTAAGCGAATCCAAAATTCGGTTAACAGCGGACAATATTTTACTATTAATGATGTTAGAGATGAAGGACTTTGGAAAAAGATTCAGGCGTACCAGACTTGGTATGAAAAATATGTTAAGATGCAACAAAAGTTACAAGACCAGATTAATAAGCTGTCTCAACTTACTATACAGCAACTTACATTAATTCAAACCAAATGGGAAACTACGATTAATAATATCGGGGCTAATATCACATCTCTTCAAAATAAGATAGATTTGGTAACTGAGCGTGGATATGATGTAGCAGAAAACTATTATTCTAGTCAAATTACTGAAAATCAGAATAAGATTAAAGCACTAAATAGTGAAGCCTCTGAATTGCAAGCGCAATTAAATGCTGCTGTAAAAGCTGGAAGAATTCAACAATATTCCGAAGAATGGTACAAATGGTACATTCAAATCAAAAACATTAATAATGAAGTTATTGCAACCAATAAAGAAATTCAATCGCTAGTTAATTCTATTCGCCAACTCCGTTGGGACAAGTTTGACCGCGGTCAAGACGAATTAAGTAATCTTGCAGATGAGATGGAATTCTTAGGTGATCTTATCAACGAGATAGATCTCTTTGACAAAGATACTGGATTAGTAACTGATAAAGGAAAAGCGGCTTTTGCATTAGAAGCCCAGCGATATGATATTTATATCAAACAGGCTAAAAAATATGGAGAAGCAGTAAAGCGACTGAATGCAGATATTGCTAAAGACCCTAATAATAAAACGTTGATTGACCAACGTAACGAATGGTTAAAAGCACAGCAAGACGCTATTTCTAATGCGCATTCTCAAAAAGAAGCCATTGCCGATCTTGTAGAAAAAGGTATCAAAAAGCAAATAGAGGTTATGGAAGACCTTATTGATAAATATGAAGACGCTTTAGATGCTGAAAAAGAACAGCAAAAATATGCCGAAAGTATTGCCAAAAAACAAAAAGAAATTAATTCTTTACAAAAGCAATTAAAGAGTATGGAAGGTGATGATTCTGAAGAGGGCGCAACGAAACGTCAGAAATTACGAGACCAACTGAAAGAAGCACAAAAGGATTTAGAAGACACTCAGGAAGACCAGAGAATCTCTGATATTAAAGACGCATTATCTACCATGCAAGAAAAATATGAAGAGGTCTTAAATGCTCGACTGGATAATATCGATGCTCTACTAACCGAAGTTGTTTCTGGAGTTAATCAGTCTGGCGCTGATATAGTATCTACTTTAAGAGATGTTGCTTCTTCTGTTGATTATTCGCTAAGCGCTAGTTTAAATAATATATATACAGGCGTGCAGAATCTCTCTGCAAATGTTGCTAATGTTGCAGGACAAGTTGGGGCGCTTGTTACAGCAACGTCCACTTCTAATGGTTCTGTAAATAATGCGTCCGCTACGACATATGCAAAAACACCTACACCGACAGTGCCTACTACGCCTACAGTTGCGGATTATACTCCTAAGCCTACGGCATCAAGTAGTACAGGTTCTGGTAGTACAGCGGCTAAATCGACTACAACATCCACCAAAACTACAGCCAAAGCCAAAAACGGTTTGATCACAGAAGGTGGACAAACCTATTATTATAAGAGTAATAAAAAGCAAACAGGTTGGCAGACTGTTGGTGGTCAGAAGTACTACTTTAGTACCAAAGATGGCGCAATGCTTAAAGATGTACAGAAAATAGGCAATAAATATTATCTGTTAGATAAAACAACTGGTGCATTAAAAAGTACTTATACAGGTTTATATAAAACTGGAAGTTCGACATATTACTTCAAATCTGGTGCTATACAGACTGGTTGGAGAGACATGAAGGAAGGAAGACGTTACTTTAGTGTAAATAGTGGTAAGATGCTTACTGGTAAACAAAAAATAGGTAACGATGAATATTACTTCAATTCTAATGGTATACTGCAAATTGGTAAATTTAATGTTGATGGATATACTTTTGAGACCGATAAAAATGGTAAGATTAAAAAGAGAACTAAAGCCACTGGTGGCAACGCTTTAAAAGGTTCCTCAAATAACAAGAATAAAGCAGTTAGTACAGCTGCATCCAAAGGTTTAAAAATACAAGGTGGTTTTGCAAAAGGTACCAAGAATGTCAATCGTGCTGGAATGTATCGTGTTGATGAAGAGGGGCAAGAAGTATTTATTAACAAAAACGGTAAAATTTATACTCGTTTAGATAAAGGTACTGCTGTTCTGCCCCACGATGCTGCGGTCAATCTTTTGAAAGGTATGTCGAATCCTGTTGACTTTATAGCCAGCCATATGGATATGAGACCTAATAAGAATATAACGAACACCAATAATACAACTGGAGATGTTGTCAACAATATTACATTTAATATTCCTAATGTTACTAATTATAAAGAATTTATGCAGGAAGCACAGAGAGATCCGAATTTCACAAAATATATTCAGGAACTTTCTATCGGCAGACTTAATGGCAATAATTCTTTGAAAGGTAATTCAATTAGGTTTAGATAATTGATGATTACAATGAGTACCCCTAACCGGGTACTCATTGTTTTTAAGGAGGTAAAGGGATGAATGAAGAAAAAAATATTCAAGAAGTATTAGAATTGGGGAAAATATACAGAGAAGCGATAAAGGAGTATAACGAACTTAATCGTGATCTGCGGAAAGCCCTGATAGAAGTAAAAGAACTACAAAAAGATTTACAAAAATTAATTGATTCTCAAGAATAGAAAGGTGGTGTGACACTTGAGTGTAGCAGATTTTATTTATGACAATACACGTTTGAGCGAATTTCAAGATGGAAAATATGTTATGGCATCATTTTCGAGCACTACTACACCTACAGAGGGACAGCGAGATATAACCCAAACCTCATTATTTATGGGGAAAGAACAACCTTTTCTATATCAGATTTATAGTAGTACATTAGCCTTTACTATTACTATAATTAAAAATCCATGTAAAACAGATGAAATCAGTATAAGCATTGAAGAAATGGAAGCGTTAAAGCGTTGGTTGTGCAGACCAGCACCTCATGTTTTTAAATTACCCGAAACAGAATATCAAGGCGTACATTGGGACGGTAGTTTTAATATTACAGAAGAATTATCAGGATCGAGAAGGGTTGGCGCTACGTTGAATTTTATTTCCACTCGTCCATATGCTGTTCAAGACGATGTAACTTATAGTGGTACTGCAACAGCAAATGAACAAATTATAATCAATGATATATCTGTTGAGCTTGGTTATTTATATCCTGAAGTGATCATTACATGTTCAGCAAGTGGAGACTTAGTAATTCATAACGACTTTGAAGATAGAGACACTATTGTTAAGAATTGTACAAATGGAGAAACGTTGACATTTTCCAAGTATTTACAATTACAATCTTCTCAAGAAAGTCATAACGTTTATGATGATTTCAATTTTAAATTCCTCAGAATATGTAATAATTATTTAACCAATGAAAACATCATTACTTTTTCTTTACCGTGTGAATATACTATTGTTTACAATCCAATCAGAAAAGTAATTCCAGTATAAATAAAATGAAAGGAGGGAATACACTTGAATGGTTTAGTATCAGGGAAACGGATAGAACGAGATGTTGTTAAACAACCTATTATTCCCTCATGTATTTTGGCAAATAAAAGTGGTAAAAAACTTGGCGTATTAATAATAGACGAAAAAACATTAACTGTAAAAGTATCCTTAGAAGATTCTTATATATTATTGGCTGAAATGTCATGTGATGTGCACAAGTATATTAATACAGTTAAGAATCCTCTCTGGGATCAGATTAAAGATTTTAAACTATTATATATACCAATTAATGTACCACATATTAAATCAAGAGGACTATGGTTTGAAATCACTGTAACTATAGATGACTTTAATGATACTGTAAAACATTTGACGGGTACTTTGGCGCAATATGCAGAATTAAATCAATCCCGAAACTATGATGTAGAGATACGTACTGAGGATGATATTGATAGAGATGATTATGAAGATACAGTTTTTTATAATCCTCTTAATCCTGATGCTTCTATTGTAGACAGGATTCTACATGATAAAGCAAGACACTATACTATATATCATGTTGACGATTCATTAAAAAATGTGAAGCGAACTTTTGATTTTGATAAAACAGAAGTTATAGATTGTTTTAAAGAACTAGCCGAAGAAGTGGACTGTATTGTTATATTGGGTGAATCAGACGAAGAAGCAGACGAACTCTTTCAGCGGACGATATCTTTTTATGACGCTAAAGACTACTGTCCTGAATGTGGTAAACGTGGTGACTTTTCAGATGGGTGTACCAATCCTAAATGCACACATTCTTTAAAAATCATTCCTCGTTACGGCAAAGATACGGGCATTTTTATCAATAGAGAAAATTTAGGAGATAATATTAATTTATCAACTAATACAGATAATATAAAGAATTGTTATAGATTATCAGCGGGCGATGATGATATGACAGCTGCTATAGTAAACTGTAACCCTTCTGGATCGAGATATATCTGGCGTTTTACTGATAATACGAAAGAAGATATGTCGGATAAATTACGAAACAGATTAGATATGTATGAAAAAGAATATGAGATGTATAGACATAACAGAGTGATGAACTTAGTATCTTCTTCAAATATAGACAACTATAATAATTTGGTTGATAAATATCAACAGTATTCAGAAGAAGAATTGATGCACTCTCCTACTCCAATAGTTGGCTATACAGATTTGACAGCACTTTATTATCACGCTACATATCTAGATGGGTTTTTAAGAAATATAATGATGCCTTATTCTTCCGATGTAGTAGATACAACGGCAGAAGAACAATTAAATTTATTTACAGATACAAAAATTGGTGTGCGCCAATTATCTGCTATCACACAATCTACCGCAACAATAGAAATAAGAGATGCTGTTAGAGTCGCAATAGATACATCTCGTTATGATGCCAAAGCAGAAGTTATTTCATATGCGGCTCCAGTTTGGCAAGGAACGATTACAGTAACGTCTCTAACGGATGAAGAAGATACCGCTTTTAAAAATGTTTCGATCACGCTTTCTGAAGCAACTGACGATTATATAAAAACACAAATTGAAAAAATCATTAAAAAAAAAGAAACATTATTAAGTGGCATTGTTAATTTATTAAAAGCATCTTCAGAAGATTTTGAAAATGAGATGGTCAAATATAATCTGGTATCTTTGACTAATATTTCTTCAACTATCAATTCGGTTTTAAATATATTAGACGAAGCAAAGATAACTGAAACTACTCATCCAGATGCGTATGAAAATATATATAAACCGTATTTAGAGAAACGAGCGATTGTTGAACGTGAGATACAGGTAAGAGAGAATGATCTTGAAGCATTAAATAAATTTATTGATGATATTGAGACCCAGCAAGAACAGGTAAATAAATACTTGGACTTAGAATCTTATTTAGGGAACTCTTTGTGGTTGGAATTATTGGCTTTTCGAAGAGAAGATGAACAAGAGAACACTAATTTTATCAGTGATGGACTCAGTATTATTGAGTTGATCCAAAATGCACAAGATTTCTTTGATAGGGCTGATGAAGACATAGCTAAACGAGCAGAATCTCAATACTCTATTTCCTGCACATTAAGGAATTTACTCTTATTACTTCCTGAGACAATCGACAATATTGATGAATTATTTGATGTAGGAAACTGGTTGCACATAGAAGTTGATGATAACATTTACAAGCTACGATTAATTAGTTACCAAATAAATTACGGTGCTTTAAATACTATTGAGGTAGAATTTAGTGATGTAAAAGCACCCAATGATTTCTTCTCATCGTATAAAAGCATGAGAAAAAGCACTCATAATAATGAAAAGACTCTGACAGACCTCTCCAAAAAAATAGACGATACTGAAAATACGGCAAATATTGTAGATCAAATATCTTCTATTACGCAAGGTGCACAAGGTAATTTCGTAGCCACAATAAGCGCTGATAATATTATGATCACTGATGATAAGACATTACAAGATTATGTTTTAGATATTATTGGTGAGACTAACGGTTCTTTAACAATCACACTTACTAATGAATTCCAAGCTGTTTTTACAGATGAAGATGGACAGGGTGGCGATTATTCTGATTGCTACACAGATGCTATTGTTTATTATGATGGAATTGATATTACTAATAGTGCAGGAATTCAATGGAATATTATTATCCCAGAAAGTGCAACTGCTGTTTGGGACAATGTTAATCACAGAATAAGTGTTTCTAATATAATCAATAATTATGCAACTATAGAAATCCATGCTATATATCGTGGGACAGAAGTCAGGAAAAGTTTTGTTGTAAAAAAATTAATAGCGGTTTCCTCTCCTATCACTGTAGAAATAGAGTCTAGTGCTGGAAATATTTTTAAAAATCGAGGAATCAATACTTTATTAACCGCAACTGTAAGACGTGGTAATACAGATATTTCTGATAAAGTCACTAAATTTCATTGGGTAAAATACGATAAAGATGGCAATGAAGACACCTCATGGAGTCGTTTAGATACTCGAACTATTCAAATTTCTCCTGCCGATTTATTTAGTAAGGCAATTTTTAGATGTGAGGTATCATTTGATTAAGATAGAAAGGAATTAAAAATATGGCACAAGTTACATATGGTTCAATAACACTAGTAGACCTTACTGACGTTGGGCAATTATCTGTATATCCTACTAGTAATATGCCCTTGTCAATTATATATGATCCAGACCAAAATACTTATACGCCTAACTGGGGAACTTCTTCCACTAATTTAGTTTTAACGCCTGTTATTTATTATAACAATATTGCTTTGACCTCATCTACTACTGGTGTAACTATTACATGGAAAAGGCGTGAAGGGTCTGGAAATATTACAGCTTTAACAACTGGCGAAACAAAACAATCTAATGGTTCATTAAAGGTAAACGCTAATAAGTTTACACCTACTTCCACTATGATTAGTTATATAGTCACCGTAGAATATATTGAACCAGAAACTCAAAGAACATTGACCGCAGAAGGTCAGATCACGTTTAGTCTCGTAAAACTGGCATCTTCTGCAAAAACCTGTATTATTTCTGGTGATACAGTATTTAAATATAATACGAATGGCACCTTAGTTAGCGATTCTATTATTACTTTGTCCGCAAAAACGAACAATGTTTCTATCCAAGAATGGCAGTATAAAGATGCTAACGGAGACTGGACAAAAGTTACTGGCTCAGATACAGGAGATACGCTTGTAGTTAATGAGTCTGATAATTATTTATTTATTAATGACGTTGCGACTATTCAAGTAATTACTAACGATGCGAACGTTTATGATATACATTGTATTACGAAACTTAGGGATGGTGCACCGGGTGATAAGGCGGTGACCGCAGTTCTTACAAACGAGAACCAAATGATCCCGTGTAATTCGGCGGGCACTCCTGTGTCAGGTGCTTTTAATGGGGCTGTTTCTCAGATTATTATTTATAATGGTGGCACAGATGATACGGCAAACTGGACAATCACAAGTGCAGGAACTGGTGTTACATTTACTAAGTCTACAACAACAAAAGCAAACGATACTGCTACGGTAACTGCTATGAGCGCATTAACTGGTAAGGTAACTTTTACATGTAAGAGAACTGGTTATGACGATATTATCAAAGTATTCTCTTTAGTAAAGGTAACCGCAGGTGCTGATGGTAAGACGCCTGTTATTTATTCTGTAGAGTGTGATTCAATTGCGATTAATAAAACTACACCTAGCGGCAGTGATGCAGTAACATATACTCCATCTTCTATTAACGTTAAAGCGTATAGTCAAGAAGGTAATAACGCAAGAGCGGCTTATACTGGACGTTTTAAAATTACATCTGGTTCAACTGCCATATACACATCAACACAAGATGAATCTTCATATATTATAACATCAAGTAATATGGCAACTGCCGCAACTAATGGATATATCACAGTAGAATTATATAAAGCAGGTGGTACTACTACTCTTCTTGATAAACAAACTATTGTTATTACAGCAGATGGTGCAAAGGGCGAACAAGGCCAACAAGGTAATGCTGGTAAAGATGCTATTAATGTAGTTATGGGAAATTATGCAGATGTAATTCCTTGTACAACTGCTAATAAACCCCAAGCCGCTTTTACTATTGATATTCCTTTTGTTGGTTATAAAGGTACAACTCAAGTGGCATGTACTGTAGCTACTCCAACAGCGATTTGTGACGTAAATCCTACAGTTACACAGGCTACAGCTTCCGCAGTAGGACATATAACATATGCTTTAACTACAAGTACAAATATTTCTGCCGCATCTGGTACTATAACACTTACTTTTACTTGTGAAGGGAAAAAAATTACACAAAACTACACATGGACACGTAGCACAGCCGCTACGAATGGTGTTAATGCTAAATTATTTGAATTATATACTATTGGTGGAGATGTATTTACAAGTAGAGAATCGCAAAATATTACAATTCAAGGACGTTTAATGGATGGTTCAGCAGATAAAACTTCTTCTGCAAGTAATTGGACATGGGCTAAATATGATGTTGGTCAAGCCGATTATGTTACCATTGCCGCAGGAACAGAAGGATATAATGTTAATGGTTCAAAACTGACAGTCAATAATTCTGTAGTCGAAGGCTTTGCTTCATTCAGAGCAACCTGTAAATATAGCAGCGTAACATATACAGCGTATTACTCTCTTATCGACCGACTTGATCCTATTCAGGCTACCGCATTTTGTTCGCTTGGAGAACAAATTGTCAATGGACAAGGTGTTGGTGCGTTCTATGTAATTGTAACCGATACTGGTACTGGACAGGAATTAGATCCTCTTAAATCTGATAGATTCTTAACGGCGGCACCCAGTAATCCTGCAACAGGTGAATTTTACTATCATTTAGATTCCACTCATAAAACCGTTGTATTAAAGAAATACACTGGGTCTGCATGGGCTGATGCTGGCAGCGATGATTTGCCGACAGGAACATATACATGGTCTTTCAGAGACAGTTCTGGTAACGCAACTACATTTAATGGTTCTTCTCAGATATCGGGTAAAGTAATTTATGTAGATGGTACATTGATTTCAAAGAAAATTATTGCAGACGTAAAGGCTCAAATTTGATAGTTGTATTAGTATTTAAAAATGCTGATACAACTATCAGCATTTTATGGAAGAAAGGGAAATTAATATGATAACTTATGGTTCAACTACTCTTACTTCTTATAATACTATAACAAAAATAGAAGTATATTATTATCAGTCAACGAGTCCAACAACTCAAACTGGTGGTTCGTGGTCTACCACAAAACCTACATGGGTCGATGGAAGATATGTTTGGCAAAAGATTAGAACAACGTATGAGGGAAAACTTGATAATGGGTCGTATTATTCTGAATCTGATCCTGTAAATATTACAGGACAGCAAGGCGCAACAGGTACTTCCGCTTACTCATACAAATTAAATGCGTCTGATACTATTGTAACTAAATCAGAAACAGGAGAACTATCTACTCCTACAATTACTTTTTCTGCAATATTTAAACAAGGAACTAGCGCAATTACACCATATGCAGGCAGATTTAAAATTGAAGTAACTACTGATAAAGTTACTTGGGTAATAGTTTATCCTACATCTGGAACAGGGGTTGATGAATCTTCTGTTACATTTACAATACCTGAAAATACTGCGCTTATTAAATGTTCATTATATCAGGCGGGAGGTCTTACAGTATTATTAGACCATATAACTATCCCTATTGTAAATGATGGGGTTGGTACAGTAGAACCGCCTTATAAAGAAGTTGAATGGGTAGAATCTACTGGTAAACAATACGTATATTTAGATTGGAAACCGCCAATTAAAACATGGGGTTTTGAGATAGATTTTATTAGCCGAAATGCTGTTAATACTAGCACAGGTGCATGGAATGAATCTACAAATGTAAATGGTTATGGTACAATTTTTGGCGTTAGAAATGCTAGTGGTGTTAATAACTGTCAATTATCTTCTTATAGTACTGGTTTGCTAAGAATTGGAAATGGCACTACTATAGCTACTGGTTTTAAAACGGATCATTCCAGACAGACTATTAGACTTCAAGGCACTACTGTAACAAAAACTGATGGTACAACTGCTACTGTTACAAGAGTAGATGAAAATACCGCGAAGCCTTATTGTAATATGACTGTATTTGCTCTTTATCAAGGATTAAGATGCCAAGATACGGGCGGTGTTAGTGAACCCTCTTCTACGCGCATTTATTCATTAAAATTTTATGATGGAACTACACTTACTGTTGATCTGGTTGGCGCAATAAGAAAAGCAGATGGCGTGACTGGATTGTATGATAAAGTAAGTAGACATTTTTATCCTGCGCCGGGTATGTTATTTGGTGATGAAGTAGGCAATATTAATGACACTGATACTATTGCTGAAAGTTTAAATAAAGCAGACGTGAATGTTACCGTAGTAAATAAAAATCGTACTCGTATGTGGGAAACCGCAGTTCCTTTTAATAGGTTGGAAGATGGTCAAAAAATTACAGTTACTTATAGTTATGGAAATGTTGTTAATTCAATAGAGACAACTGAATTACCTGAATGGAATGAATCAACAACAAGTGGAAATGCCAGAGTATATTTAAAATTAACATATCCTAATGGTAATAAATCTGAATGGATTCCTTGTTATTATTCACAAACTGCCAGACTTACTAGTCACTATGGAGCAGGTACTCCTATTACATTTACATATCATGAGGATATACTTTCTAATGCCACGGAAGTAGGCGCGGGCGCTCCTGTAGTGAGAGGATTTTTTGCAAATCCTGTTTATGATTCAAATTATTATGATCGAAGATTATATAATAATTCAATAAAAGCAAAAGATGCAATTAATGCATATCGTCTTATTTGTGGCGATGAAGAAGGGTATCAAAATATCGATGCATCAGTATCTTTCGACCTTGGTTATCCTATATTATATGCCTCTGGAAGTATTAAGGCAACTCAAACCGCTACCAATACATACGAAGCAATGCCTGGTATTAATTTTACATATACAGGTAGTATTCAAAACGGGGAAGCTAATAAAATGCTTTGGTTAAAAGGCACAGTAAATGGGAATACATTCACTGTTGCTTTTGGAGATTTTTTAACTACAGTAACCCCTACTATGGAAGATGGAATGTATTATATACCTCTCGGTATAATGGTTTCTACAACGAGTGGCTATTTTTCATCTTCTAATCGTTTGTATGCATACATTGATGATGCGTTCCAACCTGTAGATACTGCGGCAGTAATACGGGCACAAGACGCTAAGAATTCAGCAACAGCGGTCTATGGAACGTGTTCAACGGATGCAGGTACAGCAGCGAAAGCGGTTACATGTTCTAATTTTGTATTATTCAATGGTGCTCGTGTTCAGGTCACATTTACAAATGCCAATACAGCTTCTGCGCCTACCTTAAATGTCAATAGTACGGGCGCTAAAGCAATCTATATTAATAAAACTGTCACCTCGTCTTCTAATCTTCTGCTTTGGACAGCAGGTTCAAAGATGGAGTTTGTATATGATGGTACAGGATGGATTGCTCAGAATATTCCCTATGCTTTATATGGTACATGTTCTACTGGTGCGAGTACTGCGGCTAAGACCGCAACTTGTAATGAAGCGGTTATATGTAAAGGCACTACTATTTCAATTAATATGACTAACACCAATACAGCTGCGAACGCAACGCTAAATGTTGGTTCAACGGTCGCTAAAGATATATACGCAAACGGTACAAAACTAACTGTTAATAGCCGATTTAATTGGCGTGCGAATACTGTGCAGAAATTCGTTTTTGATGGTCAAGTATGGCGTATGGATGACGATAGTGTAAAAGCACTTGCGACTGCATATATTACAGAAATTGACGAAGATGGCATCATGGTTCATCCTGAGGACGATAGTAATAGTGGATGGGCTATTTCTGATGCTATTCAGTTATTTAAGAATGGGATTAGTTATATTAAGTTATGGATTGAGAATAATATCCCGAAGATTAGGATAGGTAAAGAGGATCAGGGGCATATTGTATTGGATAATGATAGTGTTGATGTCAGAAATGGTGATGATATATTAGCGAGTTTTGGAGAAACGTCAATTATTGGTGATCAGAATCAATGGCATCAGACTATTGCATCAGATAAAACATCATTCGCCAATGGACAAACAGAATATGCTTATATTTCTCCTGATAAGTTTTATGTTGTTAATGCTGAAGTTTCTGATGCTTTTTATATTGGTAACTATTCTATTAGGAATGCAAAAGATGGAAAATTGATTATCGGATTAAGGAGGAGATAAATATGGCAATAGCAAGCGGGACATGTGGAACGTGTACATGGACAATATCAGATGCAGGTGTGTTGACAGTTAGACCGACAAGTGGTAGTAGCGGAAATTTAGACCTTGGAGCTCAATTCGGTGTAGGTATGAGCAGTTGGCCGTGGGACAGCTATCGTAGTCAGATTAGCAGAATCGTATTAAGTGGCAATATAACAACTTCGTACTCTTTTATGGGAACTTATACGGGCAATTACAGCAACATATTCAAAGATTGCGTTAATCTCGTAAGCATAAGTGGAATTGCATCGCTTAAAGGTGCGAAAAATTGTTTCTGCATGTTCGAAGGTTGTGCAAGCATGGAAGAGCTAAATTTATCTTCTTTCGATACTTCTGCTGTAAAATATATGAATTTTATGTTTAGCGGATGTACGTCATTATCGAACCTTGTGCTAACTGGCATAAATACATCTAACGTAACAAGTTTTACGGATTTTTTGCGTGGATGTGAATCGTTAGCAAGCGTTGACCTCAGTGGTCTTAACACTACGAGTGCAGAAGATATGAATTGCTTTTTTGACAACACACCGCTGTTGTCTCATATCACGCTTGGAGCGCAATTTTACGTTCCACCAGTTTCTACTAACGACTATGGATGGAAAACATATTTCCACGGCGGTAAGAACATAACTAACGGAATCGTTGTTGAATCTGATGAGTCATTTTCCAACCTGGCTAATGCGGACAGGGCCGGCACGTGGGAGCGTGGTGTTTCATCTTCATATAATGTTACTGCGGCAAGAGTTTCTGATGGAGTAGCAGATGAAGATGGTGAAGATGTTGCTATAACAGCAAGATGGGCTACACAAGCAGAAACTACTGATAGAACCCTTAAAGTATATCAAAAAATATCAAGTTCTTCTACATATCCATCCACACCAGTTATTACACAACAGTTGAGTGGAAACTCTGGTGTAACAACGGTAACAATAACCGATATTGGAGATAATGCATATGATTTCCGAGTAGAATTTTATGATGGCACAAATACATATATTGCATTCCCATCTGTACAAAGTAATATAAGATTAGTAACAATAGACTCTACAGGCAATGTATGTTTGTATTTTGATACAACAGCTTCATCAGGTACGACAGATGCAGATTTATATGAAGCCATTACAGCATTAGGCTGGCAGAATGATGTAATTATTTAAAGGAGGAATAAGATATGTATCAATTTTATACAGTAGAGATAAAAAAGAACTCAGCTGGAGAGTTCGAACATGATATGAATTGGTTCTGGGATGAAAATGAGATGAAAGCGCAGTTAAAAGGCGAAGCAAAGTTTCACGAAATATTATCAAGGGCGGCAACATCGACATATGCAGAGCATGCCGCTATCTTGTTTTCATCCCGTGGCAACCGCATTATGGATAAGTGTTATTACCATACAGCGGAGGTGATGGATAATGCTTAATGTTAAAAAACTATTATCAAAGTTGTTAGTTAAAGCAGATGTGCCACATCAACTAAACGCAACTACAGTAAAACCGTCCTCGATTGGTTGGGGACCAACGTATAAAACTGTACCAGAGATGGCTGATTATAACATGATTGGTGTTAGATTTCAGATATGTTCTACCAAAGATAATTATATTGACCAATTATTAATTTTTTATCGTCAAATAGGTAATTGGATACAAAGTATAACATGGAATGACGGGTCTACTTATGTTAGAGGGAGGGTTTCAGTAAAATGGGATACTAATCAAGTGGGCGTTGATTTGATTAATGGCGATATTAATAATGCATTTTGTAGAATATCGCAGGTTGTTGGACTTTCACATAAATAAACATTAATTAAACGAGGTGAATAAACATGGCAAATAATGATAATATTATTTATGCTAGATTTAATCATGGTCACGAAATAACAACTGACCCGCGCTCTCAGTATGCTTATGGGCAAGTGGTAAAGATTAGCGGATTACACTTGCCCGCAAGTTTTGATGCAGATATTGCAAACAAAGGTGATAAGCAAGCAAAGGCTGCAATAGGAACAAACAACGAATTACCAATAGATGATAATTATTTTTTATCAGGCAAAGACATTATCGTAATGATTAATGTACATGCCACAGATAAAGATGGACGCACCAAATATATTATTAATATTCCTATTAATAAACGTTCTAAGCGTGCAGATATTGAATTAGAACCTGTTGAACAAGACGTTGTTTCTACAGCTATTGCTACTTTAAACGAAGCAGTTGAACGAACTTCGGCAGATGTAGAAAGTGCCGAAAATAGTGCCAGTCGTGCTCATGAATCAGCTATAAGTGCTGAACAATCTGCAACTAATGCGTCTAATGCAGAATCATTAGTACAACAATATATGGAACGTGCGGAAACTGCCGCTGAAAGTTCTGAAGATTCTGAAACAAAAGCAAAGGCTAGTGAAGAGAGCGCAAAACAATCTGAATCACATGCTGAACAGATTGCAAATGATATTGAACGATTTACTGAACGTGCGGAAACCGCTTCCCGTAATGCAGAATCTTCTGCTAATATTGCCACAGAAAAAGCTGGTGAAATATCAGAAAGTGCATATATTGCCACAACTAAGGCAGATGAAGCGTCAAACGCTGCAACACACGCACACCAAGCCGCAACATATGCAGGAGAATATGCAAACTCAGCATCCATATCCGCTAATAATGCAGAATTAAATGCACAAAAAACACAGTCAGATAGAGAAGTGGTGGAGTTGGCTAAGACTGATGTAATGTCTGCTGTAGATAACGCACAGAATTATGCTGAGTCCGCGCAATCCGCAAATCAAGCTATTCAAAATATGAATGTACAAGCCGTTACATTAGATGTTGGCTCTGATGTTACTGTTGAGAAAACTATCGATCCTGAGTCTGGTGCAGTCACTCTTACTTATGGTATTCCTAAAGGTGTTAAGGGTGACAGGGGTGATACTGGAAATAAGGGTGATAAGGGAGACCCGTTTGTTTATGAAGATTTTACCCCTGAACAACTTGCTGGATTAAAAGGTGAAAAAGGCGACAAAGGTGATAAGGGGGATCAAGGCATCCAAGGCGAACAGGGTATTCAAGGTATCCAAGGTGAACGTGGAGAAAAGGGCGAACAAGGCATTCAAGGCGAAAAAGGTGACGCTTTTAAATATGAAGATTTCACCCCTGAGCAATTAGCAGGTTTAAAAGGGGAAAAGGGTGATAAAGGTGACCAAGGTATTCAGGGTGTTCAAGGTGAAAAGGGTGACCAAGGAATACAAGGTATTCAAGGTAAACAAGGCGTAAAAGGTGACACTGGTGAAAAAGGTGATAAAGGTGACACTGGAGACTCTGGCGTATATATTGGAACTACAGCACCTATTGATGAAGATGTAAATGTATGGATCAATCCAGAAGCAAAAGATTCAGATGTCGCTATTATGATTGATGAAGAGCCAACGAAGAATAGTGCGAATGCAGTAAGTAGTGGTGGCGTATATGATAAAATTATGAACGCTTATCCCACCGATTCCGCATCTGGAGCGGTAGCATCATTCCCGGACGGTGCAGACGATGTCCCCCTCAAATCATGCATTGTGAGAGTTGAGCCTGTGCAGGAAGGAAGTGGAGACCCGTCCCCCGACAATGTTCGCCCTATAAGCGGATGGACAGGGTGTGAGGTGCAGAGGACGGGGAAGAATGTGCTTGAACCGAAGTTTTATAGTGGACT
>Ga0326512_10000434_pt1 | contig 36775 bp, 60 predicted proteins | sample 1_2617_0518_D_FD_203652 | JGI IMG/M metagenome (GOLD analysis project Ga0326512, IMG submission 203652) | Bovine rumen microbial communities from UC Davis, California, United States - 1_2617_0518 | ecosystem: Host-associated > Mammals > Digestive system > Stomach > Rumen | place: USA... | reverse complement strand
AATAAAAACACTGTTTACTTGTATGCGGGTGAGGATTCGCACCTCACATGGCACACTTTCGCTTAGTTATCGAGTTTCTTCCACCCTACTCTCACTTCGCCACAGGAAATTGTGTACCTTCCCATCATCATCAGTGTCTACCTATTCCACCACCGCATACTATTATTCATTACTCAATATAAGGCAACTCCATTACAATATCTCTTGGAACGTCATTCTTCCAAACATAATTATTCTTTAAGATATAATTGTTATATGTAGCGGCGGTTCTGTTCGCACGCATTTTCGCTTGCGCAGCCCAACTGCGTTCCTCTTTATCTTCGCTATCAACATATTGCTCATAACTTAGTTTATCAGCTTCATATGTTGCAATCATGGAGCGGCAGGTGTCCTCAACTGTCTTTTTCGTATCATAATTTGTGTTATCATCAGCTACCTGCACTGAATGAAACCAGTTATTCCATAATGTTTTACCTGCCGGAGTTACATTAAAGAACAGCGGAAGTCCGATAAAAATAATGACTAACAGGGCGGCGATAACTCCGATCTTAAATTTACTCATTTTTATCCTCCGTAACGTTAAGCACAGGTTCATCTACTTCGAACGGGATGTCACTGAACAGGAAATCACCAGTCCATTCAATATATTTGCCATCAGTAGTAAAGAAGAAAATACCGCTTACATTTTCGCCGTAACAGCCGTCAATACCTGCGATCTCAACATTATCATAAAAACATTCACTTGAACCATTATGGAGGTGCTGCGGATATTGCGCGGGAAAAAGATAGCTGTTCAGACTTGATACCTTGCCATCAACTACAAATCTACCAACCGTTGCGCCATTTTCAGCGAAAAGTACGATATATCCAAGTGGACGTTCAACCGAACAAGGTAATGACATAGCCTTTTCTCTTTGCCCATTCACCCAATATGCTCTCTTAATTACGTTATAACGTTCAAGAGAATAATTGAGATCAGTTGGTGCGGGCTGACTATCTACGATCTGCCCGGAACTCTCCATAGCGGTCTTGGTGTTTTTAGATTCTGAGTTCTCACCGCATCCAGTCAAAATCAAACACATAGATACCATTACAACAGCTAATACAATGCAAATAAACTTTCTCATTAAAAATCTCCTTCTTGTTCTTGATTGTGATAGTCAAAATTTTCGTCATCAATATATGATTCGGAATCAAAATCGCAATCATCATCTTTAGCTTTCAACTGTGCATCAGCAGAAGCCGCACAATTACAAATAGCCATAATTGAAACACCGATAAAGCCACCAATAAGTAGCCCGATAAAGAATCCGACCATTAATTATCACTCCCTCTGGCGGCGCTAATGATATATCTCAAAACTATCACGATCAGCCAAACGCCAGTTGCAATTAAAAGATTGAATTGAAATCCGAAACATAGCGAAAGTAGATATACGATGCCGACCATCGCGCCCCATGAAACGCCAAGAATCAATGCAATTAACATTAGAGCGACAACAATACTCACGCCGCCACTAACTAACTTTTTGATAACTTTCAATTAAGTTTTTCACTCCTTTTCAAAATAATGTGCTAACATCGGTCTAAGAATAGCATTTAAAATCTTATTCCCTAACCGTGTGTCGTAGACAATTAAATTTGTTCTCTTGCCCTTACTGGCGGCGATTACGACTTGAACATCTACCCTGCTTCCATTATTGAAACGCACTGATCTGTTATCAATCAAGGAAATCTGCGCCGCATCCACATAATTAAGGACAAGATTAAACACTTTTTCAGCATCTTCGTTTGATTTCACGCAAATCGTTGATGTGAAATCTCCAAATAATTCAGCGACTTCTACTGCATATCTCACAGCAGGTCGTGTTAAAGGAATAATATTCGCTTCCATTGGCTCTCCTTTGTTGCGAAAACTTTCAGAATAGTAATTAATTATTAATGATTAGGCGGTTGCCCGCCCTTTGATATATATATTATCACACTTTTTTAAAAATGTCAAGTTATTTTATTGAAATTTTTCAGTGAAGTTTTTAATCGGAATTATCCATGAACATTTTAATGTAATCATATTCGCTTATGATCTCTGTCCCGAACTTTTTTGCCGATTTGTTTTTTGAACTATTTGATTCTTTATCGTTATTAATGAGATAAGTTGTTTTCGCCGTTACAGAGGACATAACTTTACCTCCGCAGCTTTCAATATGTGAAACTAAATCTGCGCGATTTTTGAAGTGATTCAGTTTACCAGTAATACAGAATGTTTTACCTTGTAACGAATTATCTATATTATTCGTACTTTCTATTTGAATATTAAGCTCTAAATCTAATTTGTGTAATTCATCATAATTCTCTATAATATATTTATTAATATCATTACTTATAGTTTCACCGATTGTGGGCAAATTAGACCAATTATATTTAAGATCAGCTCTTGTGAATAAAAAATCAAATGAAGAAAAATAAAAAGATTGTTGTTTACGATAGTTTTTTTCGCAATATTGCGCGAGAATTTTTGCCGTAGATTTGCCAACTCCCGGAATACCGATAGCCGTTATTACGTTAGCTAATTTGCACTGGCGACTATTCTCAATAGATACCAAAAGATTATGTAGGATTCTTTTGCCAAATCCATCTTCATTCACTAATTTATCAAGATCAGGTCTTTCATTAAGATTATATAAACCTGCAAATTCGTTGATATATCCCATGCGTATCAGCGTACTCAATCTCGATTCCGACAATCCGTTAATATTCATGCCTTGTCTTGACACAAAGTTATTGAATTTATCAAGCAATCGGGCGAAACATTCGCCGTTCTCACATACAAGTGTTTTGCGCCCGTTATCATTTTTGATAACAAGTTTTGAACCGCATGAGGGACAAACATCGGGGATTTTATAAGTATTACTGCGTGTTAAATTCTGCGTAATTAGTGGGATGATCTGGTTGGCTTTGATTACGGTAATTGTGTCGCCAATTCCTAACTGTAAATCTTCAATTACGCTTACATTATTTAATGTGGCGCGAGAAACAGTAGTACCATCAATTTCAATCGGGTCAAAAATCGCAACCGGATTCACTAATCCGCTTCTGCTCGTAGACCATTCAATATCACGCAACACCGTTTGATTATCGTCTTGATAGAATTTGAAAGCCATAGAATGTTTCGGGTGATGTCCTGTCGAACCAAGAGATTCACAATAATCTAAATTATAAAACATACCAACAATACCATCAATAGGATATCCAATTTTCTCATATAAGTCCTTAATCTTTGATATTGCACCTTCATCAGAATGTCGATCAAATACTTCGATATAATGTACAATCTCAAATCCTAATTTCTTTAGTCGATCTAATCTTTCAACATTGGAATTGATAGTTTCATCAATATAATACAATTTCCATGCGACAAATTTCACGTTACGAGTTGAAACTAATTTGTTGTCCAACTGTCGCACAGTACCACTTACAAGGTTGCGTGGATGTTTATAATTTGCATTTTCACGTTCATTGATTTTTTCTAAATCTTCATAACTGATAATACATTCACCATCAACGATTAATTTGCCTTTATACTCAATATGGATAGGTATATTAGAAATAACACGAATATTATGAGTGATATCCTCGCCAATTTCACCATCTCCGCGTGTTTCAGCTCTAATCAATTCGCCGTTTTCATATAATAAAGTGCAAGTTAATCCATCCATTTTTGGCATTAAATAATGCGGCTTACCATCAAAAAATGAAACGAATTTATCTAAATCAGTAGTTTTATCAAGCGAAAGTAACGGATGATTATGTGTAACTTTATTTAATCCATCGACAACAGTATATCCAACAGTCTGAGTCGGAGAATTAGCATAGACAAGCCCATATTCTGTTTCTAATTCTTTCAATGTGTCAAACAAAGAATCATATTCCTGATCTGTAATGGGCGAAGTATCATGATTATAATAAGCATCACGACATTGATTTAAATAATCAACCAACATCTTTATAGAATTTTTGTCAAATTTAGGTTTCACAATCTAATTCCTTTCATTAAGTGGTGTAATACGATGACTTCACCGTTAATGGTAAATCTTTACTTAGAACCAATTTTTCAATGTAATCATTTTTGCAAAGACTTGCGCCCGCTTTTGTCATGCTTGGGAAACAGCTCATTTGCGGTTCAGATTTCGCCACCCAATACTGTTTACCGCATGATGAACAAGTTTCTTCAGAATATTCAGTATCTTCAACCTCGTTGAAAAGATAAAAGTGTTGCCATGTTAAATTATATGTATTTTCATGTTTGCAATTCGGACATCTCCAATAACTGAACCTATCAAACATACTCATTTGCATTAGCTCCTTTATTACCTACCATAAGTCGGCAAATAATTAGCGCAAGGAAATACAATGCAGCTCCAACGGCTATCACGATCTGATAATTATTATTTGTTGCACCAAGAATGATCTCAGAAGTATTATTACCTGTTAATCCGGCAACCGCCCACGCAGATAACGCTAAACCATGAATTTGACTAATTTGTTTCATTCCAAAACGTTCGGATAATAGCGCAGGAAGTGTCGAAAAACCGCCGCCATATCCTGCGTTAATAATAAATAAGAATCCGATAATAATGATTGCAAGAATTAATGATGTTGCGCCGGACACAGCATTTGTAACTAAAGCAATTACAGAAGCGCAAATACAACTCAAAAAGATAATATTATAAACTGTATTTCTTTCCTTTAATTTATCAGAAATCGTTGAATATCCAATTCTACCTAAAGCATTAAATCCCGCAGTAAATGATGGAATAATGCTTACAAGAAGCGGCAGACTTGCACTTGCGGCGAACGCTACGTTCAAAATCTGTTTCTCATAACTAATTATCATTAAGCCACAATGAATATTCAAATAGAACATCAGCCAAATACCGATAAATTGAGGATTCTTGAACATCGTCATCGGACTGAAATCACTTTTTTCTGTTGATTCAACCCAACCGTCTGGCTTCTTTAGCAGAATATGTCCGATCATCATAATTACGAAATATACTGCGCCCAAAATATAGAACATCGGCGCAATTCCAACAGAATTTTGTAACCAGTCCATAATAGGTGTTGCAATAGCTTTTGCGAGTCCAAAGCCCATAATTGAAATTCCGGTTGCCAATCCTTTGTTTTCACTAAACCAAAGCATCAGCGTCTTAACAGGCGTTAGATAGCCAATACCAAGACCGATTCCCATAATTACGCCATAACTGATATAAATTCCGATCAGCGCCGCCCAACCAGTCAAAAATTGAATGGATAAACCAGTACCGATCATTCCTGTCGTGAAAGCAATACATGACAACAGAGATGATTTATGAATATCTTTTTCTACGAATTTACCTGCGAAAGCTGCGGACATTCCCAAAAAGAAAATAGCTAATGAAAACGCCCAACCAACTTCAAATGTATTCATGCCGATCTGATCTGCGATAGCTTGCTTAAATGTTGACCAACAATAGACTGTTCCCACAGAAATATGTATTAACAATGCGGGAATTGCCGCTCTAATCCATTTATTGTTCATATATCATTTTTACCTTTCGTCATAATTATTTTAAATTCCAAGTAATAATTATTTCATCCCTACCTTCATCCATTTTAACTTTATAACCTAAATCAGAATAATATTTTTCTAATTTTTCATAAAGCATAAAATCTTTTTCGAAACGATAATAATTCAAATGAAATGATAAATATGTATATCTTAATTTTGCCAACCTTTTGATTTCTGAATTGATACTTTTAATAATTTGTTTAAACTTTTTATTCATACTCTTTTGAGTAATCATATTCATTTCTTTAGCGTTAATCATTGATACATTGATTCTCCTATTTTAGAATAATTAATCTATTCCACACAAAAATGGAGGGTTGTCATTTCTCCACCAACCGATAGAAATTGCGCCAGTTACAGAATTTTTCAAAATTTCAACAGTACAATCTTCAATAACTTCTACAATATCATAAATGTTTGTATCTACTGTGAATTTCTCAGTTTCATCATCATTGTTTCGAGCAAGAATCAATAGATTTGTACAAATAACATTATCATCGAAATAATCAGGATATGTTTTGCTACCGTTTAAAATATTCTTATATTTATAACAAATACCCTTGTGGCAACATTGTTCACATAATTGTTTGTTCATCATATCAAATATTTAACTCGCTTTCACCATCAGCTTCGATAAATCCAAAATCTCCAAATGCTTTTAAAACTTTATAATAGCACCACATATTCGGAGCATACCATCGACTGTCAAAGATTTGACTATCATCGCCTGTATAATGTTTCAAAATAGCGGCGGCAACCGCTGAAGATCGAGAAATCCCTGCGTCACAATGAACAATAATTAAGTAATTCGAATATTTCTCTACAAAATCTACGATCTGTTTAGCTTGTTCATCAGACATAAGATCGTTCGCTTTTGCGATTCTGCCATATACATCTTTATCATTTGGGCAATCTGCGTCTAAGAAAGATAACCGAAGAATATCAACAACATTATTATCTTTACTCATATAAGGTTCGGTTTCATATTTACCATAAGTTGTTGAAATAGAAATAATCACGGATTGTGCTAAATGTTTGAATCCGCAAAATTCAACCGCAGCATTTCTGCTCATTACCTTTATTGTCATTAAATCACCGCCTGTTAATTATCAATAATTTAGGAGATAAATCCCTTTTCTTTTAAAGTCTTGTTAGCCATACTGTCCGCAATTTCTTTGACTGCGCTCAAAGGAATGTTCGCATCTACTGAAAAGACAAGTAACAATCTGTGCTTATCCGGTTGCAGCTTATATACGGCTTTTTCGATTAATGTATAACCAATCTCAATATTATAAACCCTTTTGCCTGTATCAAGATCATATCCAAATTGATATTCAATACAAACATTGGAATCAATTTTAACATTTACATCTTCGCTATCAGTTTCAACAATATAATAATTGCCATAGCCTCTAATATCTTGATCTCTTAACCACGGGCGCTTATCTCTAAGATGGTCATTGTGTTCGGCACAAAATTGTTGAGCATCTTTTACATACTTTGTTGCACCAATAAATTTACAACCAAGAACTTTGCCTGTAGAGCTTATCTTACTGTTATTTTGCATTACGATATAAATTTTCATGTGTTCTCCTTGTTGTCAATCAACTGAAAATTTTTAGACAAAATTGATTCTTCAAATTCAATTTCATCATAAATAAAGCCCTCACCAAATACATATTTAGCTCCATCAATTTCTTCTAACCAAAATTTATTAAAATATCCAATAGGTTTAATCTCTCCATCAATTTCCATCGTGATTGTCTGCCATGCCGGACTATCAGTAATGTAATCAACAAATGCTTCTTCGCTCAAAACAGTATCGGAAATTGAACCGAACCCGGAAATAACATCTCCTAACGATGCAATTCTACCTTTAAATTTCTGCATCTGAACCTCTCTCCAATTTTTTATAGTATTGTTCGATTATATTAATTGCTGCGATTATTTCTTGGCGGCGAACACCATAAACAAGTAAAGTAATCTCTTTCGTCCATTCCCATTTACCATCTATGAATTCGCCGAAATTATTCCACAATATTTGTTTATCGTGATATAACTCTTTTGGTAGATCATAGCTTGTTAATTTATTAAATAATTCAGAATAGTCATCATAATTATTTGATTCGATATATTCTGCGCCTATGATGATCTCTGAATAGCTTGAAGAAACGCCGCATTTATGACAAAGTATTTTCCAACTCGTCATATCAAAGTCATGTTTATGTAGTTTTAACTCTATCATTTCGGCTCTTTATTATAATAGCTGTACCACCATTGAATTAATTCTTCGGCTGTTCTGGGCGTGTAGTTCATATACGGCAACATACAACCAACATTAATAATATGACCTTTATTGTCATAATCTTTTTCGCAGCTATCAATTAAATTCTTTACATATTCTTGCCGTTTCATTTCCTCTGCGGTACGATTATGAGTATGTCCGCAAAAATGCCACATCTTTTCATCTCCGCTATGAGTATAAAACAGGCAAGGATTATGTTGCATATAAATCTTATATTTACCGTCTTTGATGGTAACTGTGTCGCGAATATACAGAAATCTTCTTACTAAATCTGAGGATGGTTTCTTAATATCGTGATTGCCTTGAATTAGCACCTTTTGTCCATTAAGCAAATCTAAGATGCGAATCCATTCTTTCTCTAATCGCCAACAAAAATCGCCGATAATATAGACTGTATCTGTCGCCTTTACACGACTATTCCATCTTCTAACAATTTCTCGCTCCATATCGTCAGTATTAACGAACGGTCTATTATCAAATCTTAGAATATTGTCATGTCCAAAATGTGTATCAGAAATATAATAATTCATTTTATAATTGGTCGCCCCTTTTCGAAATCAAACATCATAGGTGTCCCATCCGTATTATATAATACTGTCACACCACCATAATTTCCCTTTTGAATTAGCAAATACATGATTCCCGTTTCAAGATCAGCATACACTTCGCAATTCTGATAATATACGCCGCTATCATCTCGCTCGATTTGATCTGAAACTACAACAAATCTATATCGAGGGTCACGAGGCTCAGTAGCATCAACAGTAGATTCTACAATAGTAGATTCAATAGCAGCAGATGAATCATCAACAGATTGTTTAGTACATGAAGCTAATACAAATATCGTAATTATCGTACAAAGACAAATTACAAATACTATCACCGATTTTATTTTATTATTCATCATTTTTCTCACTTTCAGATAAATCAGAATTAAAAGGAACATTGAAAGGCTCAAAATGTAACGGAGTGCCTTTAAGACCAGTTTTTGTCAATGTTATAACGGTATTTTTGCCCAACATATATCTTGTTTTAAGTTCTCTCAACAAAGAAAAATACACATCCTGCGGAACTTTGTCTAAAATAATATGTTTCACATCAAGTTGATTAACAGCAGTATCGCAAACTGAAATGATATTTTTGATAAATATATCATTATCATCTTTTGTACCATCAGAAGGCAGTACATTGACGAATGTAATTGGCAAATTTTTTAAATACTTTAAAGCACCCAAAACTTTAGCTTCATCATCTTTAGACTGCCCCTTATGCAATTCATAAGGGTCTATGCCGCTAATTTGATAAATACATTTACATAAGAATTGATGCTGATTGAGATCAATGCTAATATATAATGTTTTTAATCCGCTTTCTGCACTTTGAATTGCGGTATTAATAGCTTGCTGAGTAATGCCGGATTTCAATTCACCTTCGATTAAACCACTTTGTATCATTTTCTCACCTCAATACCAACTATCAAAGAATCTTACGCCTCTAAAATCAACAACAAAATTTTGTGACTCATGCCACGGACTATCACCTTGACTTGGCGCATAAAAGTATAAGATTCTATGTTCAACCGCCATGCCGCCGCCAAATACATAATCTAACGCAACATAACAATCTTCATCCGGGTTATTATTGTAACCGTTGTACTGATAATTAGAGATCACTTGGTCAATAGATGTATAGCCTTCATATGCCATTGTATCTCTCAAACATTGAGCGACTAAACACGCCGCACCATATCCGTTTCCACCAAGTTCACCCATGATTACTTTAGCAGCTTGTTCCCTATCATAATCACTCAATTCAATTACAGCAGGAACATAACTTGTATCTGGGTTATCAATATCAATTAAATGATGTGCGGCTAATAATCCCGTTATTTGATTAGGCTGTTGTTCAGTAGGCGACGGAGAATTATCATTATGATTATCAGTATCGGAAGAATCATCTGAAACTTGCGCCGGACTCTGTTCTTCTTCTACTGGTGGCTCTATAGGACTTGTAGGCGATGATTCTGTAGGCTTTGTTGTAGGCTTTATCGTGGGCGGCGGTGATGTCGGAATAACTGTTTCACCATTATCATCAATTAAAATAATACCCATAGTCATGGGTTCTGTAGTTTCTCTTACAACTTCATCTTGATCTGCTTTAGTCGCAAATATAAAAATAAAAGTACCGATTAAAACAACCGTGCAAAAGACTAAGAATCCAATAGAAAATGCTTTTGGAAATTCTCTTCTTTTTGGTTCATCTTTGAATCGGTGTTTCGGTTTCCCCATATTCGTTCACATCCTTAATACTTTTTGAATCCCTATGAATAATTCTGTCATTCTCTTTATATTGATTTGCAATATTTATTTTGGCAAAAGCAGTTAATTTCTTAATAACAGCTTCATCAGCTTCGTGTTGACTTTTGGCTGCTAAACGTTCTTTTTCGTTTATTTGATTAAGAGATTCAATTTCCCTATATTTATTTGATAACTCTTCATTAATATTTTTGATCTTACCCTTTAAATAGAAGATATATCCAGAAAGTGTTATGCAAATCATTACAAGTACAATCACTACTATTTTATAAGTCGTTAATTCCATGCTGCTTTAACTCCTTTGTCAATCTACACTCTTGAAGAACGGCTGCATACACCAATGCTCCGCGCACCTTACTATCTTTATTCAATTTCTTTATTAGGCGACGTTTCACCTTGTTCGAATTGAAGCTCATTGATATACTCCCCTAAACGCTTATGAATTTCTTTTAATGTTTTCAATGATATCTTTTGAATTTCACATAAGTCCGGCATCGTTACCAGATATGAACCAACTGGCAGAGATTTCTTAACATCATCATGTGCCCGATTTAGATCAGCTATACCTATTTCTCCATATTTAAAAGTCAAAAGATATAAATTATCATATCTTTGATAAACATGAAAATCCGGCATTAACAACACCTTCTTTTACAATGACGATTGAGATAATCTTTTAGCATAATATCATGAATATCATGTGAGATCAGAATATCGTCATATATTTCAAAATCAGTTCCATTTTGTTGATGATGAATGATATCCTTTTTGACATCACTTTCACTTATAACATGGAAATCACAAGTAACTCCTGTTTCTTTTAAAACTTTACTTATAACGCCATTAATCATTTGAGCTTCATCATCAGTAGAATAAACAAATAAATAGCTTTTATGATCGTGGCGCATAAGTATTGTTGTCCAAGCCTTATTTAATGTATGTAGCATGATATCTCCATTTATTATCTATAATATTTTATCGCTATAGCTTTAGGGTTAATTAACGAGAATCCAGTACAACAATAAATCGCAGATTTTTCAAATTGCCGATCTATTAATTTCTCATAATCAACATTTACGCCGCCACATTCAACCATCTCAATAGCATAGTTCCGATCTAATCCAACAATTTGACCTGCTAAAGAATCGAAAGATGGAATAACTCTAATATGATTCAAATATATTTGCCCATTTTCATACTTTAATAAATCGCCAAAATACTCTTTGAGTTTTGGCATAATCTTCATAGGACAAAGTAAAACATTTAAATCGAATCCACCATTATCATGTAACTGCAACGCTATAGAATGGATATCTTGCGCTCCAACTAAACCATAATTATCAAGCGGTGTTTCATTGATATGCAAAGATTGAATCAGCGAAAGTGCATCAAATAATTGTTGCTTCCGAATATATTGTCCTATTTGTTTAAGCATTACAGAAAATACACTAATGCGTTGAAATCTTAACGCTTTATAGCTTGCAGTTAAGCAACGCCCTCTCTTGTGAATTTCGCAAAGGTTGGTATTCGTTTTAACTTGAAATGCCGGAATAAAATCAATATTGTATTTTTCTTCTTGCGCAGAAATTGAACGATAATCTATGCCGTCAATATTTGTTGTAACTGCAACAATATCTTCTACAATCGGGTTCTCACTCATTCCCGCTTCAACACAACGTCTAACAAATTCGGGAAATAAAATTGCTGTTTTATCGTTATCAAAAAACTTATCAACAATGTCACTTTTGCCGCCTGAAACCTTGATGTCGAACCTTTTTAGTTGTCGCGAAAAAGCATCTAATCCCTCTAATGCCGTTCCCCTATAATTATCTGAAGGGTCAAGTGATTCAAGCACCTCTGTCAAAGTTTTGCCTGTTTTATACATTCCCATTTCAAGCGAAATTTCATCATAATTACGACATGAACCCGTATTATATCTGTTGTATAAATTAACCATTTACGCTATCCTCACAATTTCTTTAAAGATAATGTTATATTTTCTGAACAAGCTATATTCATTCCGGTGAAGATGCCCGCTCCACCATTCATCAAATTGCAGCCCCATATCGAGAAGTTTATCAAAATAATCAAGTAATTTATCATTGTCGTAATATCCGCACCATTTACAAATTTCTCTTGGTGGACAATGAGTAATTACAAAATCAACTTTGAAATTCACTTTTTTCAGATTTTCAATGCCACGTTTCATTTCAGCGGAATTAGGTAGTTCCTCTTTCCACCACGATATCTCATTCATACGAACATCTTTACCCTGCTCTTTTAATGATTTATAATCATCTAACATATCAGTTAGAAATTCGTAGTTCTTGCGCTGTAAGATACCATCTTTAATATCGTGGCTTTGTGCGCCGCCAAATGTAAATATTTTCTTACCGTCAATGTCAAAAACATATCCGCGCATTAAATGATAAACATTTCGCCTGATCTTATGAGCCATGCCACCATGAAATTTAACTCTTGGATAATCTTTCAATCGAGCATGATTTTCATGATTGCCATCCACAAAAAGAATAGTGAATCTTAATTGAGTAAATGAATCTAATATTTCTGTTTCGCTTTCTGACTCAAATAAATAACTCCATACGCCGGAAAAATCGCCGCATATAATCAAATAATCATCTCTGGTTAGATATTGTTGCTGCGGAAAATTATATAGAGATAATCGTTCAAACTCTCTATGTGTGTCACCTGTGATATAAATCATAATTTACCTATTAGCAAAAATAGGGAGCAAGCGAACTTTACTCCCTATCATAATCAATAATCAAATCCCTCTACAAATTCTTCTGACGCAGCTTTCTCATTTGCGCTCATGATCTCATTTGCGCGAACAATGCTGAGTGCAATCGTGTCGATAAGATCATCGCGCTCATTCTCAGCTTCAAGTTCAGCCTTTTTGCGTAATTCACGCTCCTTATTACGCTGCTCAACCTTTGCTTTCTTAGCTGCCTTAACTGCCGCTTTAGCTTCAGCTTTTGCCTCAATATTTCTTTTATAGATATCGAGGGCATAATCAATCAGCTTGTTATACATAGCGCTGCCCTTACCCTCAATGGGAGAAAAGCTGTCAAGCAAACGCTTTGTCAAGCAAATAGAAATACCTTGCTCTAAGGAGAACGTATCGCCCGGATGCAGGATTGCGTGTTCTTTAGTTCCATCCGCAAAGAAAACTACAACGGTCTGATTCTTGAACATCTTAACATCGGAGATTGCCGGAAGAATCGCACCAGATGATAAATAAAGAGGACTCAGAACATCATTACCAAATAGATATTCAATGGTTTCGTCATCTTCATCTTCGTGTAATCTCACCTCTAATTCGCCGTGACTGTCTGCGTAAATTAGTTGCTCTAAAAGACTTTCCTTCACACATTCAAGATCAATTCCATTAGAGGAATCAACCGTAGCGTTTTCGCAAGATTCACAGCATTTTTCGCAAGGATTAGTATCGGCAACATCAAGATTGTCGAGAAAACCATCGAGCCAACCAGAACATTCATTATTTGTCATTAAAATTACTCCTTTTCTTTCAGTAAAGTATTTAAAATTAAGGTATGGTACGGGCGACAGGATTTGAACCTGCGACCCCTTGCTCCCAAAGCAAGTGTTCTGCCAAACTGAACTACGCCCGTATATATAGACGGAATAGGGTTATCACCGTCTTATAGCCTCTGCCCTCTGGCTTTTGTCGGAGCTATGTAATCTAAGATTACTCTTATTCCAAGAGCCTTCCGCTATCTCTTGAAAAACAAATGCTTTTAAGCCGCATTAAAGATGCGAGTGGTGCGGATGACAGGACTCGAACCTGCACGCCGAAGCACCAGAACCTAAATCTGACGCGTATGCCAATTTCGCCACATCCGCAGATATAGCGGTGAGTTGAGAGTAATGTGGAACAAAAAGTGTAAACATCACCGCTATGACCTAATTCACACAAATTCAAAAACGGAAATTAGGTGTCGATTATATTAATAATAATGAAAGACCTTGATAACAAAATGCTCGGCATTAACCTTGCTGTAGATTTCAGCTACACTACGCCGAAACACTGTTAGTTGGTTTGCGTAGCCACACCACGATCAATCGTTTATCCACGCCTCGCAAAATCTAAATTTCAGCAAGGTCAATACTTCACACCGCGCCGCAAATTCGCTCTTCATAAGAGTTTCATCACAACGCTTGCAAATTGCATATTCTGTTAAAAATCCTCCGCTAATTGTGTTCCCCAATTTAACGTATTGGTAGGAGGTTTAACGCCATATAAACGTCTGATAGGTGTCAGCACCGAACCCGGATATATCATTTCACCGTGAACAGAGAGTTGCTTTCTTCTCGCTTATATGGACAACGCATAGAATCCATCAGCCGTGAGCGCAGATTCCGCGGAGAGTTCTAACGAGGACTTTGAACATCTATATACAGATGTGCCTATTGAGCCATTTTGCCCCGCTCACATTCGCAACATACGTCATTCAATTTAAGTTTTACCATGATTCAAGAACAAAAAAGTCTTTCGACTGGTATATGAGGAAATTATTATGCTCTAAATAAATCATGTAATGGCGACGAGCGGAGGACTTGAACCCCAAGCCTTTCACAGCTCAATCCGTTTTCAAGACGGTTGCAGCACGCCTGTCTGCTTCACTCGCCATAGTTGCCGATCTGTTCTCGGCGGTCAACCTGTAGCCATTACAGGATTTCACAGAAAGGAGAAAACATGACTCGAATAATAGATGTACATGGTGCGGGTGACAGGACTTGAACCTGCACGGATTAACCATCGGAGCTTAAATCCGATGTGTCTGCCAATTCCACCACACCCGCATAACTTTCAGTACAGTAATTCACATGACCATTATTTCTTTCGTTTGCCCCTTACAAGACTAATTATATCACTACAGAATATGTTTGTCAACTACTTTTTTGAAATTTATCAAAAAAGTTTTACATATTGAATAATATATTTGGTGCGTCAGGCGAGGTTCGAACTCGCGAAAACCCCTTGATTAAAAGTCAAGTGCTCTGCCAACTGAGCTACTGACGCATATATAGGGCGAAATTTCGCCCATTTTTATCCACCAATATAGATCAGATCATCAACGTATTTACGTCCTTCATCTTTAAACACAGGAATATCATTATCAATTACCCACGGATTTCTAACTGTATTTTCAGCAGGTGTTTCAACGGGTTTTCGAATACAGCAGCTACCTCGTCTAAACTGTTTCGGGTAATTGTTCCAGTCAATACCTTTTACATTAAGCAACATTCTAATAATATCGCTTGTACTCTTTTTGTGCAGCTCCTTATTGGAAAAATACGCACGACCAACCATTTGGACTGAATTTCTGATCGCATCTTGCTGTCGCCAATAGATATTATTAGTTACTTCATCTTTCGGAATATTGAACGCACGAGCATCGAACATAGCACCTCTATTAAGTGCTTTTTGATAATGTTCATACAGTTCCAATGACTTCTCTAAATAATCAGGCATTTTCGTTAAGCCGGATTCACGCCATTCCGATGATATTTCAAGCCACCAATTAGACATATTAAGCGCAAATGCTCGATTAAAAGCCATAGTCGCCATACTTGCCGCAACACTCGCACATTTCTGAACGTTATAATCGAACCACGGAGAAGTGTTAATATCCTTATAATCGGTCAAAATCAACGTGATCTCGTCCGACTGAGTATAGCCTAAAACACAACCTTGAATATTCTCGCAAAGATATAACATAGTAGCTTGCATACTCTTGGATAATATATGGTCAAAAGGGCGTTTAAAACCACGAGTAAAAGTATGAAACGCCTTGCCGTCACATCTCAGTATTACAGGAACTCTCGTAGTGAGATAATTGCGCGAAACATATTCATATTTTTTCATCCTCTTGTCATAATCACTATAGCTCATTGTTATTCTTCCATTTCGCAAAATTAATTTGAATCATATGAACACCATCTGAGAAAGAATGACGTACACTGTAATTCTCTGCTCTCAGCATTTCGGTAATTTCATCAGCAAGATATTCTGCTCTATATGCAGTTATTACCGTATTAAAGGTATAATTTTTATTAATGTAAAACTTAATCTCATATAAACCTTTATCCGCTGCCGTATTGATTTCTCTATTTATTAAATCAACCAACTGAGATAATTGTTTCGTCCTAAGAGCAGGTTGCATTTTATCAGCAATCTTAGCAGCTTTCTTTGCGTTAATTAAATTATTCATGATATCCCTCATAATATTCAGTATCGCAGAATTTGCATTTATACCCGGAAAGCGGCGCACCGCAATTCACACATTTTCTCTGATATAGAGTAACAGGCTTTGACGTAGCGACTGTAATCGCATTAACTAAATCAGTATAAAGTGAATTGATATAACTGGAATAGTTTGAAGAGGTATGTTTATCTATACATCGCCGCTTCATACGTTCCTCAACAGTTTCAAATCCAACATGAATATGTAAAGCCTCTTTAAGGAGCGGAAAATCTTTAATCGGCTTGTCATAATCATTTTGATTTATTACTTTCAAATTGATCTCAATGACTATCGTGTTTTTTAAATCGAATAAGGAATCAACATTATTCTTATTACAAATGTATTCAACGAGTTCTCGCAGCGTGATATTATCTTTATATTCGCCACGATCATTAATTACATTGATAGTATCTCGATAATGAACCGTTATCCGATTTCTATTAGCAACTTTGAAAATTTTCGACAAAATAAACATGAATATAAATCCACTAAATAAAATACGAACTTTATTGGCAAAAATACACTATATATAGTATGTCTTTAACTAAATAACCACAATATATAGTATGTCAATTTTGTTGGTGACGGGTGCGGGACTCGAACCCGCGTTACCGCCGTGAAAGGGCGATGTCTTAACCTCTTGACCAACCCGCCATATAAGTCTGCTGTTCCTCTAACTCCATTTAACATTGGCAAGACTGAACAAAAGCAATTATTAAGCCGCTAATGTACTGTTAGCATTTTTACGCCGCTCTGCTTTCGTGTGACTGCACAGACCACACTTATACGTCCAATGCACAGACTTAGTGGTGGCACGGGTGGGATTCGAACCCACAATCGCTGTATACTAACTCAGACCTCAACCAAACTTATCCACTGTACTCGTCAGCACAGCTTCACCTCTCGATATATAGTCCGAATCCACCGGAGAGCTGCCTTGACCGCTTGGCTACCGCGCCACATATGTCCTCGTCTTTCCGAGGTGTCATCCCCGTGTTTAGCTGCCATGCTCACGCGTGCAGGGAAGCGTGTATGGTTTTCTATGGCACTGGCTAACCAAAAACCAAATAGGCTGTTCCTCAAACTTCCACTTAGCTTCAGCCTTCGTTACGGTTCTCATGATTCATGCCTCACCGTAACATCAAATGACTTTTTCAAGATACTTAGTACCCGTCCTATATAACAAATAATTCTATGAAGCGAAGCACCTATTATTTATACAATCTTAATCTTACGTCCCGCGCAAGTTTATTAAGATTAAGCACAATCCAAAACTCTCTTCATGTTCAGATAATCCGCTCGTAGCGCATCTTTATCAAACTGTTCCTTTGTTTTAAAGAAAGGACATTTGCCGTGATTTTTACATAAATCCTCTGTCAAGATCATGCAACTATGATGCCCATCACCATACGCAAAACATTCAGAAAATTTCTTTGTGTCCATTATGTAATCTCCTTTTAAAATTATATATGGTGGAGATGGCGAGAATCGAACTCGCGTCCAAAATACATACTCATATCAATTCTTCTTACGCAATAGACTGTTTCTGCCGAACATCGTACAGTCAAACGATTGATTGCATTATAACTTAACATCACGGAGAAATGATATCGTTCCGCGATTCAAGAGGTTGTCGGAAACCTGTTGGGAATGTAAAGATTACTTTACAATCGTCCACCACTTATTTTTTATGGAAATAAGAAACCATGATTAGAACTTTAGATATAGATGCTTTTTATGCTCAATCAGTCCATCCGGCACGTTCACCGAGCAATAGAGTACATACCGAAATCCAGTTGCTTACGCCGCAACTCTCTTAGAGAGAAGCGCAGCAAAAGCAGGATGGAAAGTTACGATCTTATCTTCGTCGTTTATTTTTTGTTTGCACCTTTAGGCGGTTAGCTGTCCTGCGAAATTAATACTTTCAATACCCTGTCGAAGCCATTTCATCCCCATGTTATTGAAACTTATTATCGACATTTGCGATTATAAAGATCATGGCAAGCGCACATTTTACTAAAACTTGCCAATTTGACAATGTGCTTTAATTTAGCTATAAAGGTGAATAGATTTAGCTAAAAACTTAGCTAATGGCGACGAGGGTGAGATTCGAACTCACACGCCGGATGAACCGACTACTCAGAAAATAGCAATTTCCTACCTTTCCAATTAGGTTTACCTCGCCATATATTCTCACGACTTCCGCTAAAACTCTTATCTCAAATGTGTGCCTTTTGCGAGCCGCGAGAATTAAAAAAGGATAAAATAATTGTCTATTATGGTTTGGCTATTATTTCTTTGAATGTTGCAATCAATCTCAGATGTAGGTTGCCGCCCTGATCGTTTGTTACCAATTCCGTAGCCATCTCGGAAAGATAACAATCAAAGTTGCGAATCACAGCTTGACATATTGTTGTTGCGTAAAAATGTCACAAAAAACGCCGCTTTAGTTGAAACAGCACCCCATTCTTTTAAGAAGATAAGAATAAAACCCCGATTTCCTAAAGTCTATCAGCTAACCAAACTTTTCGGCTAAAGGCAGTTCGACCTTTTGGCTGGGTCACTCGGCATTGAACCGAGAGCGGTGGGGTCAAAGCCCACTATGTTTACCAGTTACACCACAACCCATTAATGATTTCATTTCTAATTGACGATTGGTGAAATCATAGATCAAACGACTACAGTAAGTTAATAAGCATTAGTAGCTCTGGCTGCGTTAATTATTTGCCTTTCGGCTTATCGAGCCACAGGACTTTCACCTGCGGGAGCAAGGGTTAAGATCAACCGCGCGAAATATCACTTAACAGCTTTATCGTTTAATTATTTTGCCTGTCCTTGCTATTTCATGTTTCAATGATTTTAAGAGATTTTCTTTTTGGGCGAGATATTGCAGGATTCGAACCTACACCTCCACCACCTCTGTGGGGGTGGTATGCTACCTTTTACACCATCACTCTAATCTCTGCCTCCCGTTAATTGAATTGTACGGATTCAAATTAACGGCTGTACACGAGGCTCACCTTACATGGCTTTATACTCACTACTCGATTTAAAAACTTTCAGTACGGTATTTAATGAAAGTTTTTTTTGTTCAAGGGGTTATCTCCCTCGAACAACTATATATTACCACACCTGATCTGCTTTGTCAAGTACTTTTTCAATATTTTTCAGAAAAGTTTTTAATAATCAGGTTCTGTTTCGAGAATCTTATCTTTATAAGCCGTTGGAATATGAGAATACAGCCACAGAGCATCCTCTGGAAATACGCCACCTTCAGTATCTTTAATATATACTTCTGCAAATAGATATCGAGAATCAGTATCATCTTCAACTACTTGCTTGATCTGCTCACATTCATCCCCGCCTAAATAAATATCATTAATCCAACGCTTATTGCCATCAATATCTCTCAGCACTTCTTCGCTTGTCATTAGATGCTCGTCCAAAAGTTTTGCGCCATATTTGCCGTATTCATCAGCCATATAGCTTTTTAAAGAATCACAGAGATTAACTTTAGCGCAAATAACAAAACTGGAACTACTGGAATTTGTCACATAATCAAGTCTGATCTTCATCCTCAACCATCCAATCCAGTAATATTCTTATACTCATTCAGCATATCGCGCAGCTCCGGCGAATATTGAGCCATTAACTCGTAAAGCTGCACACCTTGTAATTCTTTGACTTTCTTATCCATTTCTGCCTTTAATTCTGCGACCTTTTTGGCTTTTTCTGTGCGCTTATTATATTCATCCATTATAACAGGACACACAATTTCGCGAGAACCATCAAGATTGTTCATAGTTGGTAATGTTTCAATCTTAGTGATCTGCGCCACAGCAAATCCATGATGCGCAGTTTTAACGACGACATAATCTCCCTCTTTATAACAAAATCCGTCGAAATACGCACGATATTTAACCGTGTTATTCCGGTTATCCGGGAAACGAACTTCTGCAACAATATATTCGCCTTTAAAATCATTGACATTCATGCCTAATACATCCTCCTTATACATATCTGGTGACTCAACAACGTCAAAATCATCTTCTGTTAAATAAAAATATCCGTGTTTTGCGCTTTCATTATACAAACCTACAACTTCTAAAGCGTAATTATTGCTATATATTTCTCTCACATAAGCAATAGAACCCTTTAATTTATGGAAATATGATTTACCATAATATTTATTTAGATAAGAATGAATCTTAACTTTTGTATTAATAGGTAATTTATTATTATTCATGATTCACCATCCTTATCGTAAACCTTCTTCTCAATCATAATACTCATTAAGGCTTTATACGCACCGCGCCCGTGCGGAACGATCTTGCCTTTATGCCAAATCCATTGATACCATTTAATCCTGCCGCATTTAAACTCATATTCAGTATCACCGTCTAACCACATGAAATGTGGGCATGGAATTTCATTGAGAAAAGCAGGGCAATATAATATTTTTACAGATGGATTGCGAATTTTCGCCTTTATTGCTTCAAACAAACAGTTGCTATAGAACATTTTACTATTTCACTTTCAACTACAAATAACAATTAATGATGATTAAACATAGCGACAGTAAAATTACTATTAGGTAGAATATAATGCTCGATTTCGCTGCCACATAAGTCATCATCACTAAATGAAACGAGATATATTAAATCCTTACCGTCAACTTTTTTCTGAACATATGCAATCTTATCTTTGACAAGTCGATCAACCTCTTTCTTGCCTTCTTCAGATCGTCGAAATTCACAAGCCGCCGCGTATAAATGATCTATATGATCTCTGCGATGCTCACGCTCGAAATTTTGCTCAACTATAAAAGTAGCTATCCAATAAAATTCCTTCTCTACGATTTCCGGTAGTTTTTCAACGTCAATCGGCTCAACAAGACTATCTAAAATCATAGAAATAATTTGAGGAACATGACTATAATAATCTTTCGGATTATCATAATATATATTATCGTTCACAGCTTTTGTCACAATGCTACTAATATCACCTTTGATATCTTCGGTTTTATTAAAAGCCAAAATAAAACTGCTGCTACTGGAATTGGTAACAAAATCCGATCTAACTTTCATGTGTATACCTCTCCTTCAGTACACGCTCCGCATCTTCCTTATCGTGAAATATTCTACGGTATTGTTCATATTTATTATCAAGGATATATTCTTCATAATAGCGGACGATTTGAGATAGAGAATTAAACTTATATTCTTTGATATAATATCTTCTATCACATTTACCATCGCAATCACAATAAGATTCGCAGTCCATAATATCAGTATCTACAAAATTATCATAATAACCTTTTTGAGTGCATTGTTGCTGAATCTGATAATATGGGTCGCCTATTTTACATGGCAATTTCAAGCATAAATTCTTATCCAAAAAATGTCCGCATTTACTGGCACATTTTTCTTGATTTTCAATTATTATCGGAGAATAATCGCAAATATTATAGTGAATACAATCAGCGCATTTTTTCATATATTCTCCTTAACCTCCGTGAATTACGAGATCGTCATCCTCGTTTGTCTTATAAGTCGTGATAAACGCCGCCCACGGATAATATTCATCACCATATTTAACAACGGAACTAACGTAATAATCGCCTATCGGTGCGGAAAAATCAGCTTTTGTTTTCTCAAAGATTATTCCTATGATAAAATCAACATATCCTTCAACACCGCCAAAATTCTCCGTGAGATCAGCTAATAATTCACCTAAAGAATAGAAATCATAATTATATCGTTCGACAATACGATTGAGCCATGATTTATCGTTAAGAAGAGTTTCTTTTAGCTGATCTGTCGTAAGCGTTTTCTTGCGTGCGATAACAAATGAACTGATTGAACTATTCATTACAAAGGCTGTTCTATAATCCATAGCATTACTCCGAAAAAATATAATCATGAAATTCTTTATAAGATTTGAATCTTTCTCTCCATGTAGACGCGATATAAGGAAGGCTCAGATCGAACTTCTTACAGACATAGGTAATGTATTCAAAAGGATAAAATCTGTCCCTCTTGGAATTATAACTTTTAATTTCTGCAAGAACTTCATCGTCAGATATGCCATATTCCTTTTTGAGAAACTGTGCCATATCATCTTCAGAATATTCGATAAATTGACAAATCGGGCATCTTGATTCCGGCACATTGTAATAGTCCTCATAATCATCAAAAAAATTATAATCTTCGTCAGTAGATTTACCATCTGGCAATAAATGTTCACAACACATTTCATGATCGTTTACACATCTACACATATCAAAATCGCATAGACTCGCATCATATCCGCTTTCAACTCCACCACAAATATCACAAATAAAGCTGCTGCTACTACTATTAGTGACAAAATCTGTACGAATTTTCATTATCTCACCTCTTAATAATTATAATAAAATTTCGGTTCAATCTTGCCGCATTTATCATAACGATAAAGAACGCCATCAATGCGATCATCACCCATAGCTTCATCACGCCTAACCCAAATGTGCATTTCGTCATCTCCGGGTGTGTAATCTACAAGATAATAAACAGCGTCACCCACATCCCAATTACAACATTTCTCATATAGTTCTTCTCTGGTGACATCCTTAAAGTGGTCGAGAATATATTGAGCCTTTTCTTCGCCAATTTCGCTTCTAAGAACAACGAAGCTACTACTGCTGCTATTGGTTACAAAATCCGATCTTACTTTCATTTAAACAAATTAATACCTCCATTTATTTGCAAAATTTCAAAACAGTCTTAAAAACGGCTTGAATAAGCCATTATTTATTTGCAGTTATTTGCAATTATCCCATGTGATTACAATACAGAGAAGATTTTTGGGATAACTGTTTTACAACAAAGTCCGGCATATAACCGCTCTCGCCCCAAATTACATAACGCCCGAATCTTTCGCAAATAGCTTTGCCAACATCAAATCCAACGGATTCTGAATCTTTAAATTCTTTATGCAACTCATACCAGTCAAAAATAGCATCTGCAATTCTTTCACTATAAAAATCAGTTTCGTCTTGCGTAACGTCAATGATTCTAAAAGGAACATACCAACGCCAAGCTGTTTCGGCATATTCCGGTCTTTTCTCTACGACTTTCTTACGCATATAATGCAAATATTCCGCGTAATTTTTGCATTTTTTGAGCCATTCAACGCCCATATAGCAATCTACATCCCATTTTTCAACGCCATATTTGTCCTTGATATCTTTAGTGATCTCGTCATACTTTTCAAATCCAAGTACAGGGATAATAATTTTTTTAAGATCATAATTGGCGCGAATTTGCTCAACCTTGTTAGCGTAATCACGATAAATCTCTTTAATTAAGTCAAATATGTCCTCTTTGGTGTATTCTCTGCCGCTGATTGCGTTATTGCTAATAACGAAAGAGGAACTACTTGAATTAGTTACAAAGTCCATGCGAATTTTCATGTTAAACCTCCGTTAATCACAATCATATTCGATGATCGCAGCTTGTGGTACATCAATACATTCTAAGAATTTACCCATATTGAAGTTATCCAAAATTGTAAATAGATCAATCGTGTCATCATTGATCGTTACCCACCATTTATCTTCAAGGGAACTATATGCAAAATCTGAATATTCATCCGCATATTTTTTTGATTCCTCAATATGATTCTTAATTTTTTTGATCTGCCTGTTTGATAATAATGATCTATCAAGTACAAAACTTGACGACGAAGAATTAGTTACAAAATCTGTACGGATTTTCATTAATAACCACCTATATTTTAAACTTATCGGCTAATATCTTACTATCAACCGCTATATCATACAAACGATCGGCACCTTTGAGCGATAAACGTTGCATATAATTTGCGTAATCCACGGCAATTCTACCTTCACTCATTAACAAATGATGAATATGCTTGATTTCTCGCTCAGTCAATGAAATACTATATAGCTTTTCTGGCATTTTCCGCTTTATTCTCTCCTTTATATAGAATTAAAGATAATAGTTATAATAACTATCCTTTATTCCCCAATTTTTAACAAACGCAACTCTCCTTCTAATATGGGCGATCAGTTCGCGGAAATCTCTCATAAATGCCTCATACTCTGCCTTTTCGCTACCGCCAACATACCAATCTTCCTGCTCGTATTCTTCCCACTCGTCCCTGCTATTCTTCCACTCAATAAACTTTTCTCTTTCGATTTTATCATCATAATCAACATACTTGTTATAATATACCGAATCAATATCCATCCTGTTATCCATGATTATCTCCTTTCTATAAGTATAATATTTTATAAATTCTTATTAAATCATTATACTGCAAAGCCCAGAAATAGCGCTCTGAACCTTTTCAATACGGCTATTAAGCTGATTAAGAGTTTCAGTAATATCGCAATCACGAGTAGAATAAAAATACCCATGACAATTTGAGCAAATAGCAACGCCATCTGTACGAGCTTGATTCACGATCTTACGGACAGCTACATCGGAAACTCCAAATTCGTTGCCGATCTTGCGCCCGGTAATCGCTTTACTTCTCTCAGTAGCATTTCTTTTGATATAATCAATAACAAGTGTGTTAATATCCATAATAATCTCCTATAATTATTATTCGACTAAATAAATTTGGTCAAGACAAGCATCTTTTAATTCGAGAACTGCATACCATAATTCAACTGGTATTTTATGTTCCTTACGCAAATTTCGCGCAATATTATAAACTTTATTTAACGGCGAAATATCATCATTGTGTAATATTTTTTCATTATCCATATACTTTACACCAATACTTTCTCTGCGTTATTACAAAGTACGATTTCGCGACAAATCGGGCAACCACCTGCGCAGCACGATCTCTTAGGACAGCCCGGACACGAATTGCGAAGTGATTCTCTGAATTTGTTAAACACATCACTATTCCACGCTTCTTCAATAGTATGATCTCGCAAACTAACATACCATTTAGAATCCTGATTGCCAAAACTGCATGGCATAGCGTTCATTTGAGCATCAATATACATGGAATATCTGCCGCCCTCGCAGAAGTCAATACTGTCAAGATTGATTTTTGACGTATTATTAACAATTCCTGCACAAGAACATGAATCAAAACCGATCTTGAAATCAAAGTCGCCATTATCAACTAATTCAAAGAATTCTTTGACTTTAGGATTATCGGCACGCAATACCTTTTCGGGCTTTCCAAGTCCGATGGGTTTATACAGCAAGAATACAACAGCGTTAATACCCTTATCAAAGCCGTTATTGCGCAAACGATCAATAGCATCGTCGATAGATTCCGCACTTAGGACATAATGAATATTAGTCTTTACACCTGCATCTAAAAGCATTTTAATGGCGGCGCGAGTATAGTCAGCGTTATGCTCAGATACAGCTACAGCGCCACAATACTTCTTGCACAACTCAGCTTTTTCGGGAGTAAACGTAATGCCTGAAGTGGTAAAGTTCGGTACAACGCCGTATTCTCTTGAAATTCTCAGAATATCCTCAAATTTTTCGTGAGTATCAGGGTCGCCCGCGCCGCCAAGAGCGCAATTATGACTAATAATACCATTTGTCGTTACAAATAAATGATCGTGAGAATCTATGTTTATGTCTACAACATTGACATCTCCGATTTCTTCTATACTCACAATAGAACAAGGTTTTCTTTCTCTTAAATCTTTTTCATCGTGATAAGAATTAATAGTTTCAAAGAAATATTGAGCATCTTTATGATCTGCAATAACTTCTTTTATCTTTTCAATTTCAATTAAATTATTTATTACTATTCTATATCTTTTTTTGCGATGAATAATTCTTGGCTCATTTGAAGAAAACACAGCATCTTCGGCTTCTCTTGTTTGAATAGAATAATCGACATTAAGGCTACTTAATAAAATACCCAAATCTTTATAAAGTTTCTCGCTTGATGTATTAAAGTAAATACTCCCATAATTCCCATCATCGGAAACAGCTCTCATATTACCATCGCAAAAATATCCTCTAAGAAATGCTCTTTGCATATCCTCTGAAACATTATACACAATACTGGGAATTTGTTTTTCGTTTCCTATTCTACAACCAAGTAACTTATCAAACACTTTTTCAAATAATATACTTGATTTTAATTCAATAATAAATGTATTATTTTTATCATAAGTATTGTATGGAATAGATGGAAAACACTTAACAAGCGCATTTTCTATTTTTTCAATCATCTTTGTTTGATACTTGCTAATTACAATACTTCTATGGCTACCGTTTCCAACGTAATGTCCTAACAGTAACATTAAATCTTCATCAATATTCCAAATTGGTTTTATTCTATATTGCGAGCGACCTACATTTATTGTAGCATTTCTGTAATCAATCTTATCTAAATATCCTGCTATTTTGCTAATAGGAACAGATTTACCATTTGGCACAGAAAAGAGTTTGGAAAATTCATCACAATAAGATAAATAGAAATAATCAGCATATTTGCTATTAGCAATAATCTTTACAATATCAATTTCATTTTCATTACTATGATAAATTCCATTTGCCCTTAATAGTATATCTCCAACACTTAACTCATTGACAGTTTTCAAACCATCAGCCGTAGGAAATCTATGTTCTCCGGTCGCTACTATTTCTTTTCCATATGTAAGCCTTATTTTATATGCTTTATCTCTTTTCTTATTAATTTCGTAAACCTTATGTGTCGAACCATCTGGGCAATATAATTCATCACCCAAATCAATATCCTTAATAAAAACAGATTCCAAGAATCCTATGCTATTTTTTCTTAAAACTATTTCGTTTTCAGACAAGCATTGAAACAGTTTGCCTTTACCCTGTTCCATAATAGAACGATAATCATCAACAGACATATTATTTCCTGTGCGGCAGATCGCTTTCTGATAGCAATCAATATTACACTTGTTGGCACATACGCATCTTTCCATGATACCGATATCAATGAGCTGCGGAAAACAACGCATAAAAGGGTCTACGCCTGTGTCGTGACCGTCCGCATCTAACACGCCTGTTCTCATATAAAAGCCTGTTTCGGGCGAGAAAGTTTCTCTAAAGTGATTGTCCTTATCATAGAATAAATAAATCTTGCTCATGGCTACCTCCGTTTAGTCAAAGAATGATACCGTGATCTCGGAATTTGGATAGAATTTATATGGTAAAGCATCACTCTCAATAGATTGCCGCATCATTGTAAAATATTCTTTTGCGACAGCTTCATTATCACATTTTCCCGTCCTAATATAATTATTTACATCAGAATAATCTGTTTCACTAAACTCGTCATAGAATGATCGGATAAAGAAATAATCAGGTAGCTCCATATATCTACCAATGCTCATAACTTCATCGTCGGTGAGATTGATAATCGGCGCAAGATATCCGCAATTAGAATAATTAGAATCATGGAATTTATCTGTATATCTTTCGGATAAATTACAGGTATTAACAACTAATCCATTAAAAGAATTAGCGATCATACGAAGTACCAACATCCGTGTGATTTCTTTCATTCCGGGCGAAATGCAATTAATATTGTAATCATTCCCGAAATCTATATATTCATCCGTTGACGGAATGTACATTTCATGATAGCAATTCTTTAGCTGTTTAATAGAATCAGTAATATCAGCTTCAATGTAATTAATGTTTAAATAATTACAAATCTGAACAGCGTTATATTTATTTCCATCCTTACCATATGGCATGATAACACCGATGATTTTATCAGTTCCAACAGCTTCAGCACAAAGCGCAGCCGTAATAGCAGAATCCATATTACCGGAAATTCCAATGACTAAACTGCAACTATCGCTATTCGGATAAGGGATTTCTTTATAAGTTTTGCGAATCCAACTAATGAGATCATCTTTAGTCTGTCTGTTAATAATTTCCATTATGCTTTTCTCCTTTTATGAGGTTGCTGAAATAATTCCGGTAAAGCCCTTGCATGATATGTTTGATTATTAAGTCCTTTTAATGAATTGATTAGATTATCAATGGATTCAATAGTCATTTTGCTTTCGCTAATTCTATGACAAGCCTCTTGATAATTCTTATACTGGCGGCGCTGTCTAAGTAAATTTTGCAATATCTTAAAGCATAACCACCCTTGATATGCGTTAAAATTGTCGCCAAACTCTATGTAATGCTCTACGTCGTTAATTTTCTTATCGACATAACTGAGAAGTTGTGGAACTTTTTCGATATCTTCGCCCAAAGATGCCATATCCATGATTAGAGCATTGATTGATTCAAACTTATCAATCATTTCATCAATAGGAGCTTTTTCAATCTCCATATCACGAATTTCTAACTGTAACTGATATGCACTGTCAATATGTTGCGAAGATTCAGAATCGTTTTGTCTAACAAGCGGAGCTATGTTTTCTGTTTCCGTAATCAATGTAACATTATATTTGCTACGGATTGTTTTAGAAATAGAACTTTTTAGAACATTATTCGCTTTCTCAATAGTCGCAAATCGTGTCGCCTGTTTTTCGCTTCTGATCGGCACATATTTATGCGACAATCTATCTTGCGTAATATATGATTCCTCTCCGTCAAACAAAACAAAAGCTGCCACAACTTTCACTCCTTTGCTATAATCTTTCAGTGCGGTAATTAAATCATAAGTTATAGGTTGCCGAAGCAACCTACAACAATTATTCTTTCTTCATCAGCGGTAACAACCGCCTCTTTAAAAAGCTAATATCCTTTGCGGAATCACCATATTCTCGCGCTGCGTTCATTAACTTTTCAACAGCATCCGTATCTCTTTTAGATACAATCATCTTATTAGTTTCCTCTACCCCATATTTGCTTGTGATAAAGTCATATAGTCCTAAGACATAAATATTATATCCGCTGAGATTAGTATCATATTTCTGATTGACATAGAATTTAATGATTCCAGTAATACGATCTCTCGCTAACGTAGGAGTTTTATCATCAACCGTATCACGCCCGGATTTCTTAACGAGAATTTTGAAATAACTTCCGCGCCAACTTTCAAGGTAATGAACACGCCAACCATCAATCTCCGTCATGTTATGGAACTTTACAAGCAAGCTGTAACATCTTTGAGATAATTTAATGGTTTTGCCGCTTATATAAACTTCCATTCTCCGATGATCTAAATCTTTTTCTTGAAAGTCTAAGATTTCTTGCGCAGTTTCAAATCCATTATAGAATAATAAAAGGACTAATTCTACATAATCTGATTTAGGGTCATCAACATCTCTATGCACATCACGAATGATTTCATCTAATCTTTCTCGTGTTAGGACAGGCTTATTCCGCATAAGATATTCTCTTAATTGCGTGCCTTTTAATTTTGGATTAGAGAAAGGATTCTTGATGATCTCAATATTATCAATATAGTATTCAAAAATCTGACGATATAAAGTGATAATTTGATTCAATGATTTCATCGCAAAGAAATCATTTTTCTTTCCTTCATTAAATCTATCAAATAAAACAATGATTTCATCGACAGACATATCAAAAATGGATTTCCCGATCTCCATTTCATATCCATAAACGATAGTTTCCTTCAAAAGTCCCCTATTGCCGGAATCTGGGTATTCTGCCCCGTAAGTTTCCATAAAGAACTTATCAAAAACATCTTTTGTGTCCATAGCTGCCATACATTACACCTCAATTACAGATTTACACACATTATAACAATAGCACTTGAATTTGTCAATGATGAATTTTCAGTACAGTTTTACACATAAGCGAAAACCGCAAACTGAATTGACAAGGCAACTTTAATCTGCGTTAATGTTTTACTATCACCTATCACACCGATTCTGCGATCTAAACTATCCACTTTAATCGTAGTAGTCTGTTCTGCCATCATCGTGCTTGGCGAACGCAGTCCATAACGCTTGTAATCCCACAGCTCAACATGAATAGGCAATCTACGCTTATTCATTTTAGAAGTCAATGGAATAACATTTAAAGTTGTGCTGAATGTGTTGTTCTTATCATTCGATAAGACAAATACTGGTCTGTAGCCTCCTTGAATACTTCCTTCGCCCTTTAATCGGCACATCCAGATTTCTCCAAAATGAGGCTTTGAATCCACATTGATCTGTTTCATCATAAATCTCGCACCTACCTTTTTGGAATATGTAATCGGCTGAGATTTATAACACTTGGTATAACATATTAAATTGCGAAAAGGTTAAATTTCACATCCAATTCTCAGCCCATCCTGTTTCCGGTGAGCATTTTTGATTTCTGTAAATAAAGTATAGCAGATAATAATTCATTTGTCAACAACTTTCTTAGAAGTTTTCAGAAAGTTATTTAATTTGTTTATCAAAGTCGAGTGGGCAGCGAGATTTGGCAATCTTTTTCGCCGCCCCATCGACTAACTTGTACAGATAATAATAATCTCTGATCTTTTTCGATGTAATATAATAAACATTACCATTGTTCAATGTGCGTGTTACCCACACAATTTCCGATGATGGAATACCTTTAACTTTAGCACTTTTCATTTCTGGGATTTCTCGACTTCTCTCATAATAGCATTGATAGCGTCAATGTGTGCGCTTGCATCCGTAATATCCGCGTTCGCAGCTCCGGTCAAATAAGCGTTCTTAATAATGTTGCGCAGATCGTTGATATCAATATTAACTATTGGAGAATTTTCCGTGCCTTCAAAGGTTTCACCATCGACCACATAACGCTTGTGGAACTCCCCATAATCGGCGTAATACCTATCTTCGTCTTTTTTCTGCAATCCGATATATCGGCGTGTGATCTGCTCAGAGCTATGATTGAGCATAGAAGAAATAATAGACATCCGTTTAGTATCTCCACCGTGCGTAGCTTCCAGAACTGAGCCGCAAAACTTACGGCAACTATGAGTACCAATGTTATACTCAATACCGAGATTCTTCATAGCATTTTTCAGACAATTATAAAAAGCATTATAAGTCATCGGTCTGCCACGATAATTTCCGGTATGCTGCCACACAATTTCCTGTTCATAATTATCGGTCGCAGGGTCATATCCGATCTTTTCAAGATACATCAAAACTGTTTCTTTAATAGTATCATTGATATAAGGAGCGGCGAATTTACCCGTCTTTTGCTCGGCAAATCTCACGATATTCTCTCTGAATTTTCCGGTATTAGGATTAAAGATATCTTTCCAATGCAAACTCATAACATCGCCGATTCTCCGCGCAGTATTAGTCTGCAAAGTAAAGATAAGATAATGCAACCACCGCTCGTGATCTAACAGATAGTCAGAAATCCTATGTGCATCCTCAATAGTAAATTCAAAGGTTTCCGAGGAAACACCTTTTTTCTTATTACAATGAGTGCGTTTAACCGTTCCGTCCTTTTTCAACTTAGGCTTATTATCGCTCGGAGCTGCGGGCAAATTTCCGTCAACAATGAAAACCTGTCCGGGTAAAAGCGGCGAAGTTACGCAAAAAGAATTAGATTTCATGGTTTTCCTCCTTATAGATTTATTATGATACTATTATAGCATAGCAATTAGTTAATGTCAAGAAATTTTTCAGAACAGTTTCTAATTGCAAGAAAATATTATTCGATATACTTATCAAGAATAACTCTTATCATTCCGTTCTTGGATTCCCTGCATACATGGCATATTTCGGTGTATCTGGTCATAATTGTAAGATCAATATCATCATATGAGATATATTCCGCACATGATTTAACGCAAACGATAAATGCCCTATCAGCTTTAATCCGATTAGTGCGAGGATTGATATCAGTTAAAGACATAGCTTCTTTTTCCGCGTCGCAAATATCCTCAAAATATTTCTTGCAAATCATATTCCCGTTCTGATCTACAATTTTATATTTGACTTCATCTTGCGTATATGATTTCATGCTATCACTCCTTATTCAGCTCGACATCTAACAGCTTTTTCACACGCTCGATTTCTTTAGCATCATGCGGAGTTCCACCAGTATTCATTTCAAGATACCATTGTAAAACTTCCGCTTTAGTTTTTAGATCATTAACGTTGAATATGAAATCCACATCAAATGGCAGCTTATCCTCATATTCACTATAATAGTGACCAAATGCAGGTATTTCATCGTGAAGGAACGCAAGCGCAGCGGTAATCCTTTGTAAGCCATCAACGCACACAAATTCGTTATCGCTATCAGGAACATATTTATAATGCCAATTAGGACAATTAAAGTAAATTATCCTTGCAGATTTTCCACCACGCAAAATAAATTCAACATAAGCGATCTGCTGCTCCCGTGTCCATACATGACCTCTTTGGAAATCTGGATTTAGTTGTAAATTCAATTCATCAATATCATCTTTGATTGTCTTTTCTAAATATCTCCACGGAATATTTACATTGTAGTGTCCGACACGAGTAAATTTAGGTATTTTAGAAAATTTCATTTTTATCACCTCCTGCAACGAAATACAGTTTGAACTTCTTTTAATTTGAGGGTAATACCTAATTCATCAAAAACTTTATCCACAAACTTTTGCAGATAATCCTCATAGTTATAATTGTTTTTATCGTAAGGAATCTCACTTGCAATTTTATCTATAGCAGAGTATTTGTCGGGAATAACATAACCCTCAAAATAAAACATTCTCCCGTTGATCGCCAACGCATAGAGTTTTGAAGAGTTTAAATCATAAAGTTCCGGCATAATATTATCCTCCTTGAAAACAATAAATAATTAGTTGCTAATTTACATATTCTTGTAAAAATTTATTTTTGAAAAAATCCTCTATTGCCTGTCCAATAATACAAGCTAATTGTAATTCTTCGATGTACTTTTGAGTTGTTGGAATATCGTCATTCAAAGTATGAGGGTCGATAACAATCCTTTTGAAATAAAATGGTTCATCATCATAACATTCAGGAAATAAATGTGTGTCGCTTATTGGAAACAAATTTTCCGTATTTATTCCAATAGAATAAATACTATTATTATCATGTAAAGTAAACCAAATAGTAACCCTACCATCTAACATCGTAAAACGGAAAAATATTGTTCCATCATCAGACTTGTTTTTATAATCTAACTTAACTGTATATAATGTTCCTTTTAAAAAATCATTTATCGCCCGATCTAACGTATAAACATCATCTGCCATTGTAATTCTCCTATGAAATATACTTTTACTGGTACAAATATCTTTACCTCGTATTATATCATTCCATTTGGAATAATGCAATATAAGATTAACTGATAGCATCCGGGTTAATATTATTCCATCGCTTATTTTTCCAATATTTCCATTGAATACAGCCGCTAAACACACGAACTTCAATATCCTCCACGTTATCCATAGATAAGATCATTTCGCGACATTTCATTCGCTGATTTTCCGTCATATTAAACGCACGGTTTAGCTCGTGATCTATTTGATAAATCGACCATTCAAAATCAGACATCTCTGACTCAATGCGCATTTCTTCCTCGTGCTGCTCGACCACTTTTTCCGCATCATTATAATTGTCATAAACGTCTTGATAATTAAGGGTGATATTTGTGGGATGATATTCATCACGGTACATTTTCTTAACCAGTCGAAATCCTACATGATTCTGATAATCAACCTCAATATGCGAATAGTCGATTGTGCTTACCGGCACAAAATATCCGACATCAATCACCTTCTGAATATCTTGTGGATTATATGAAGCAAAACCGGAAAATTTTCTAAAAGTTTCCCACATTTCTGCCGGAATTTCCTTATAACTTTGGTCGTAAAGTTTTGTGTCGTATGACCAACCTTTAGGAAGTTTCTGGTATCTTTCGTCCGGCACAAACTCATTATATGGGATTCCGTTAATCAACCTACTTTCAAATACATCAAATAATTCAAGTACAATTTGATGCGGATATCGGTCGGCGATCTTTCCCCACATAATTTTCTTTTTCATTCCATGCTGCTTAATATAAAACACAATAGCTCCAACAGGAAGTTCCTTATTGTGTTCGATTCGCTCGAAAATTGCTTTAGTTTCTTCCTCGGCTGTCATCCCCGTTACTTGTCTATGAATCCAATCGGGATTATAAGGCGTGTTAATCATTTTTATGCTCCTTCAAATACTTTTTCATATTCATCCTACTTTTAAATGCCGAAATCGAAAGAGGAATATAAATGCGTTTTCCATAAATCCATCCCATGCCATCTTTTGTGAGAGGATGTACAATCAATCGCAACCCTTTGAAATAGCTTTTACATACATTTTCACATTCAAGGTCAAGTGCAAGTCCTTTATTCTTGAAGTAAATTCTTTTCTTGCCAAGCTGCCAATCGTATTTTCCACCACGGCGTTTATATCTCTCATTAAATTCGATAGCCTGTTCGGTCATTTTGATATAGGTATCAATTTCTTTTCTCTTTGATTCGTCATTCTCGATTTCCTCTTTAGTGTAATACTTAAATCCGGTTTTGTAATTTCCACAAGTTGGACAACATAGAGCATCATCATACCATTCGTTATCATATGAAAAAATAACCGTTCCACACTCTTTACAACGCAAAATGCACAAAAGAGAAATTTCATCTGAGTAAATACACTCAAAATCACAATGTAATTTTTCCTTTGTCTTTTGTGCTAATACAGAAAGTGTACAAAGAAATCTTCCCTCTTTATCAGTAATATTTTCATTATCATCAATAAAGAATCCTGCTTCGGGATGATTGATAATACGATTTCTTATTTGATATTTATTTACCATATTTTCCTCCGATCAATACAATGTGTTTACCAGAACCATAATGGTTCTCCACCAAAACCACAAGAGCAATTTTCTTTGCTTAATTTATCATAATATTTTAACATAAATCTTCTTGCACCCTTTTGAGTTAAGAAATAATGATTTTCCAATTCGTCCCCTGTTTCATTATCATACACTGAAAAATTGTAAATAATAATATGCGGTACAGGTAGCAATCTAAATTTCATGTAATCATCCTTTTATTTTTCCTTAATACACGGTACAGAGCGTATACTTGTTTCCGTCCATAAAATACATTGATTTAGCGCGACGCGGGAACTCGAATTGATTTCCCTTGCACAGATTTTCCAGAAAAATCGCATTGAGCAAGATTTCCACCTGTCTAAAATCCAATTCCTGCTTATTGTAAAACAATACTGTGCGAACGATCACATCACCGTTATAGGTGTCCTTGCGCGAGAAATTCGCCAACAGGTTTATTGTCGTGGCATCCCCGTTGCCGCCGCTTTCGTGCAAAATATCCCATATCTTATTATAGCAATCAGTCAGATATTCGTCTGTCAGCGTTTTTCCGCTGAACATCTGCTGAAGTAGCTTTTTGATACTAACATAATAAACGTTCATAATTACCGCTCCTATTATTTTCAGCCCGTTATTTAGACCGATTTTTTTTAGCTTCTGATCGTAGATATTTTAAACGATCTTTCTTCGGAACATTGAAAAATTCCGAGGTTTTCTGTTGTGCATCGAACTTTCCGAGGTCGCCCGGTGTCCTCAAATTATCAACAATAGAGATGATTCCCCACAGAGCGACCGCACAAACAATAAATGCAAGTAACACTATTTATTTCTCCTTTTCTATAATACTTTTATCATCTACCACAGGAATGATATCTACATTATATAAAGATTTAGCACCAATCCAAACTCTTATTTCTGCACCTTTTAACATATCATTTTTTGTTTCATTAATAATCCATTTTGCTGCTTCTTTACATTGATTTCCTACAATGATCGCATTATCAAAATTTACTGAATCAATCATGCAATAGCCTTGTTCAATTAATGAAATTTGTGTTATGAGTGCCTCTTTTTGTTCCGTGTTTTTATTTTGAATAGTATTTTGATTAAACACAGAAATATTTGTATTATTTGAAATTAATGTTAATTTGAATCCACACGCTGAAGCTCAACTTTTCCGTATAAACTATCAACCAATTCACACTCAACCCACAACTCAGGAGAATCTGAACTTGTATATGCCGCAAGATATCCAGTCCACGGTGTCCAGATGACTTCCAACGGGCGCATTTGGTAAAAGTAATGTACATTAGGGTCAATATTATTCTCTGTCAGAAATTCTTGGAATGTCATAAAATATCCTCCTAAAATCTTGCAAGTTGAAATGCAAATCTTGCAAATTTGACTGTTATTTCCTGCATTTTCATGTAATTTTGCAAGTTAATTCCGTCAATCTTGCATATTTTTCACGTTAAAATGCGCTTTTTATTT
>Ga0326512_10000433_pt1 | contig 36778 bp, 50 predicted proteins | sample 1_2617_0518_D_FD_203652 | JGI IMG/M metagenome (GOLD analysis project Ga0326512, IMG submission 203652) | Bovine rumen microbial communities from UC Davis, California, United States - 1_2617_0518 | ecosystem: Host-associated > Mammals > Digestive system > Stomach > Rumen | place: USA... | reverse complement strand
TCCGTGAATTAACTGGAATGGGAATTGATGTGGCGATTGATAAACTACTCAAAAAGATAGAACAACTTTATGCCTTTGTAAGAGCGCATAGTAGTGAAATAATTGACGGTATTAAGAACGTTCTTGGATTCATTATTAGTGTCCCGATAAAAGTTAACGAAGCATTTGAGTCACTCACAGGACATTCAATTATAGAAGCACTCGTCGCTCTTGGTGGTGCTGTAGTTAGTTTCGTACAGCTTGTTGTTTCACATCTCGATGATTTATGGATATTCGTCAAAGGTTTCATTGGATTCATTAAAGAAATACCAGAAACAATAAACGTTGTATTCCAAACTATTACTGGTTTGTCAATCGGTGATGTGTTTGATTCTTTAAAGCAGAAAGGCGAAGCACTTCTTGAGACATTGAAAGATGTTTTTGGTGGGTTTGCCGATATAGACACATCAGGAGCAAAATCTTTCTCTGACAAAGTTCAAGATGCGTTAAGTCCTCTTGCTGATTTCTTTGAAGGTTTCAGAGATATTTTGTCAACTTTCTGGGAACTCATAAAGACCATCGCTGGTGTACTGTTCGGTTTTGTCGAAGACGTAGCCGGAGCAGTTGGTGATGCCGTTGGTTCTTTGGAAGATATTGACGCTGATGGAGCCTTATCTCTGGTTAATGGTGCTTTGGGAGCTACAACAGTTCTCACGCTTCGAGACATGCTCGATTCATTAACCGGTGTGTTCGACGATATGGGCGCAACTGTCGATAAAGCCAAGGGAGTAATGGATTCTCTTAAAGGTATGATGGATGAAATGAGAACCACTATGGTCCTGTTTCAGAAACAGATTAAAGCCAAGACACTGGAATCCATAGCTACATCAATAGCTCTTATAACTGCCAGTATTATAGCATTAACTATGATCGACCAGCAAAAGCTTTCTGCTGCTCTTGGTACGATAACGATGGAACTCGTCGAGTTAATGTGGGCATTTAATATTGTTGGCAAAAATATTAGAGCTGTTAATCCATCTCAAATTGCACTGTTAATTTCTATCGGTACTGCGTTGGGAATCCTGACTGGAAGTGTTGCGAAACTAGCCGAACTTGACTGGGACGAAATGGCCAAAGGTCTTCTTGGTATGGCTGGAATGATAATGCTGGTTGTGTTCGCCACGAATCAGCTTTCATCAACAAAGCCACAACAAATGGTCAAAGGAACAGCAAGTCTAATTTCATTTGCTGTTGCATTAAGAATAATGGCCTCAGCATTAACTGAGATTTCGTATCTTGACTGGGGTGGTCTTGCTATAGGTGTAACTGGCTTAGGCGCGATAATGCTTATGCTTCTTGGTTTTATGGAAAAATTCGACGAAAAAGATTCGTTGAGCATTAAAACCACAGCTAGTTTGATTCTATTAGCGGCCGCAGTAAAGATATTGGCAGGTGTTGTTGAAGATCTTGGTTCACTGTCAGTTGGACAAGCCGTTCAGGGTATACTTGCTTTAGGCGTTCTATTAACAGAACTCAGAGTATTTCTTAGGAAATCCGGAGATCCAAAACACATGTTTAGTATTGGTCTCGGATTAGTATTACTCGGTGCGGCCATGAAGATAATGGCTAGTGCAGTACAAGACTTTGGTCAAATGGATCTTGGCGAATTAGCTAAAGGTCTTATAGCGATGGGTATCGCAGTTGCAATAATGATGGCTGCTATGAAAGGAGTTCCGAAGAATGCTTCTTTGACAGCCCCAGGATTAGTATTGGTAGCCGCAGCCATAAAGATATTAGCCAGTGCATTAAGTGATTTTGGACAGTTAGATCTATGGGAAATAGCCAAAGGTCTTGGCGCGATGTTTGCAGCTCTATTCTTGGCAATACAGGCACTTCAGGCTGTAGCCATGATTGGACCGATGGGTCTTGTCGGAGCAGCAGCATTGACGGTAATGGCGGTTGCGATAACCATTCTCGCTGGAGCTTTAAAAATATTAGGAAGCATGTCAGTTGAAGAGATTATTAAATCGTTGATTACATTGGCGGTTACTCTCACAACTATTGCAGTGCTTAGTGCTGCTTTCGGTCTTCTTAGTCCATTGATATTAGCATTTGGCGTATCGTTAGCATTAGTTGCAGCGTCTGTATTCTTATTAGGCACAGGCGTTACAGCCTTATCGATAGGTTTAACTGCTCTAGGTGGAAGTTTCGGTTTGATTGTTAACGGAATACTTGATTTCGTAAAGGCTCTTGCTGAAGCAGCACCAGAGATATTTGCAGGTTTATCGGAAGTAGCTTGGCAAGCACTTGATTCCATTCAGACATTAGTTCCAAAACTCGTGGAAACCGTATTTGCTATGTTAACGGCAGTTCTTGCCGCTCTGGTTCAATACGCACCTCAGATACTTGGCTACATAATGCAGTTGATTGGAATGCTCCTTGTAGCTATTAGAGATAACGCCGGTTCAGCTGTAACCTTAGTTGTCGAGACATTGATGAACATGATTGACGCGGTTATTAAACAGATACCGACAATAGTTAATAAGATATTTGAATTCATATTAGCACTTATTAATGGATTAGCTGATGCTATTAGAACCTATACCCCTCAGTTAATTGAGGCTGCGATTGGTTTAGTGACAGCTGTATGGCTGGGAATTTGTGATTTCCTTGGAATTCACTCACCATCCACTAAATTTGCTGGAATGGCTTTAAATTGTATTGCTGGTTTTCTGGAAGGATTAGCTCAAGGCGCAGCTGATTTATTGGCTGGTTTCTTAGACTTAATTGGTAGTGCTTTAAGCACTATCGGCGAAAAACTCGGCGAATTTTTTACTAAGGGTAAAGAGTTTGTATCAAATATTGTAAGCGGTATATATGAAGCTTGGAATGATTTAACTGATGCAGTTGCAGAATTAATCGGTGCTGCTATCGAAACAATCGCCGGTTTATGGAACGATGTCGTATCCATAGGTGCTGATATTATTGGTTGGATTCGCGATGGCGTTGATGGTGCTTGGGATACTATTACTTCAATAGGTTCTGACGTCATAACTGCCATTGAAGACGGTCTTTCCGGTTTATGGGATATGGCTGTCTCAGCAGGTGAAGACATCATCAACGGTCTTGTTCAAGGTATTGAAGACGTCGCCGATACTGTGGTTGATGCAGTTGAAGATGCTGGTAATAGCGCAATTGACGCTCTTCTTGGCTTATACGGAATTGCGTCACCATCAAAAGTAACTGCCGAAATAGGTAGATATTTTGACGAAGGTCTCGTCGTTGGTATCAATGAATATTCTGGAAGAATTGTGGATGCCGCAGAAAGTGTTGGTAATGACTCCATTGAAGGAATGTCTAAGACGTTATCGAAAGCATCAGATATTTTAACCGATAGCATTGATGCTCAGCCGACTATAAGACCTGTTGTTGATTTAACCGATGTTACAGATAGCATTGGTCTTATGAATGGAATGTTTGACAATCAGAGCTATTCAGTTGGTCTTGCCGGTAATGCTGGTGTGGACATGAATGCTAGATTATCGAATTATCAGGATGGTTTACCAGTCAATAACAACGACGTGGTAGACGCTATTGGCTCTTTAGGTCAGCAAGTAACAGACCTTTCCAGAATTGTTGGAAATCTTCAGGTCGTAATGGATACTGGAGCACTTGTTGGTTCTATAGCAAACCCAATAGATCAGGCGCTTGGTGCTAAAACAATCAAAATAGGAAGGGGAATGTAGTATGTATCATTCAGTAATTTTTGGAGACAAAAACACATGGGACGATTGGCAGTTAGTTCCCCAGACTAGACCGTTTTTCGCACCGCCAGCACCTAAAGTAAAAACTGTTGATATTCCGGGAGGAGACGGGTTAATCGATTTAACCGAGTCTCTAACCGGTTATCCGGTTTATAGTAATAGAACAGGCTCAATAGATTTCATTGTTGTCAATGATTTTTATGAACCGGTTTCATCGCATGAAGAATGGTTCAAAGTTTATTCAAGAATAATGAACTACATTCATGGTCAAAAAATGAGAGCTTATTTGGAAGACGATCCAGATTGGTATTACGAGGGTCGTTTTTCAGTCGGCTCGTGGAAATCGGGTAAAAACTATTCCGAAATCACAATCAACTATGATGTTGGTCCGTATAAATGGCGTAATAAGACGTTTTCGGAAGAAGTCAAAGAATCGGAAAATTGGTTATGGGATCCTTTTAGTTTTATTGACGGTGCTATTTTAACTCAATTTAGTAACATAGAATTAAGTCAGAACGACCGTTCTAAAAGTTTTGATATGAATGTTAACATAATAGGTAGCGCTCCGATTCGTCCTGTTTTCACAATAGAACTTCAAGCTGGCGCAACTATGGCTATTAGATGGATTACTCCGATTATCGATCAAGGAACAACTCATGTTCATAACATTGAAGAAAGTGGAGTTTACAGTTTTGATGATATGATCATGTATCACCGAACTGTTTTTTATTTTTATTTAACTAATGACCATGGAGCCGCTAAGATTTCAATGGATTTTAGACGAGGTAGCTTATAATGTATTCTATTTATGCAGATGATCTTTGTATTTACGACGATAGATATTTATCGGAAGATACAAAAGTTTTAAGCCCGACTCTAACATTAAGCGATAATACAGCCGGGCAGTTAGTTGTTACTTTACCACCGACAAATGTTGGATACGACTACGTCGTTCGTATGGTTACTGATATTTCAGTACGTAAGAACGATGAAGAAATCTGGGCCGGTAGAGTATTATCAGAAGAAAAAGATTTTTGGAATAATAGAAAGCTGACTTGCGAAGGTGAGTTGGCTTTCTTTAATGACAGCACACAACCACCAGCAGAGTATCATGATATTACTGTAAGAGGTTTTCTTAATGCTCTTGTTGGCATTCACAATGCAAAAGTTGACGCAAATCGTCAGTTTACAGTTGGTATTGTAACGGTTGTTGACCCTAACGATTCTCTTTATCGATACACAAACTATGAGAAAACAATTGAGTGTATTAACGATAAATTACTCGATCGTTTGGGTGGTCATTTAAGAGTTAGAAAAGAAAATGGTGTAAGATATTTAGACTATTTGGACGACTATCCCAATATTAATTCTCAGGAAATCACGTTTGGTAAGAACCTTCTTGACTTTACAAGAACTTGGGATGCGACCGAATTTGCAACCGTACTTGTTCCTCTGGGTGCAAGACTTGACGAAAGCCCGATAGAAGCTCTCGAGGCATATTTAACAGTTGCCAGCGTCAATCAGGGAAGTATTTATGTCGTTTCCGAGGCTGTTGAAGAGTATGGTTGGATTGAAAAAGTTGTACACTGGGATGATGTTACTGATGCGCAAAACTTATTAGATAAGGCTAAACAGTATTTGTCCGAAACCCAGTTTGACAATTTAAGTATCGAACTCAGTGCACTGGATTTAAACTATCTAGACGTAAACTATGAAGCCGTTAAGCTTCTTGACAAGATTAGAGTAGTGTCAAAACCACACGGACTAGATAGATATTTTCCAGTCACTGAGCTAGAGATACCGTTGGATGCGCCAGAGACGTCACAATTCTCTCTTGGCGACAAAGTTTCAAGCGGTAATTTCACCAGTGTCAACAATGCAATCAACAATGATATCTTAAAGAAAATAGATGAAATTCCAACCGAATACGAAATATTGGAAGAAGCAAAAGCGTCTGCCACTGAGATTATGAATAAGGCCACGAACGGCTACATAACTATAACTCAGGATGGAAATGGCACTGATGCTTTTTATATTTCAAACACAAGAGACTACACACACGCCACTAAACTTTGGAAGTGGAATATTAATGGTCTTGGATATTCTAATGATGGTGGTTCTACATATGGTTTGGCTATGACAATGGACGGAGCCATAGTAGCCGACCGTATAACCAGTGGAACTCTTAACGGAGATGTTATTAGAGCCGGCATTATCAGAGATGTAAATTCCAAAGTAGTGTTTAATCTTAATGCCGGAACCCTCACAATTAATAGCGGTGAAATTAATTTAGGTAACGGTAAATTCGAAGTCGACTCTAACGGATATTTAAATGCTACATATGGAGAAATTGCCGGATTTACGATTTCATCCACTGGATTAACAAGTACCAGTGTGGATATTCATCATGCAGGTTTGGACGTTCATACCTCTAATGACAAACTAATAGGCTCAATAACTCAAAGTGCTAGTGGCGCATTTATTATTGGTGCCGGTTACGACGCAACTTCGATAAATTTCGGAAAACAAACAACTTCTGGTGGAGTATTCAACACGAAGTTGATGTACGACGGTCAAAATGATATTTGGCAGTTCTATTGTCCAATAAACGGAAACAATAATATAGCTACCAATTTCTGGATTGATCCGAACAATGGAGGATGTAGCGGCGGTTATGATGGTACCTTTACTATGGGAGCAGCTACAAGATTAACTTTTAAAAACGGCATGTTAGTATCCGTTACTTAATAAAGGAGGATATTTTTTAATGGCAAATATAGATCCTTATTTGGAAGCTATTGACAAAGCTGTTTATGGCGAAGAGGTCAGAGGTTCTATTCGTAATGCTATTAACGCGATTAATGTAGAATCAGAAAAGACTTCAGATTCCTTGTCAACTACAATAGCTGAGGCATACGACTCAACTTCTTTTTATGAAGTTGGTGACGCTTGCACACATAAAGAAGACGACGGTTATACATATTTGTATGAATGTATAGCCAATACCACAGGTGAATGGGATTCAAATGATTGGAATCAAACAACTGTTATTGGATGGTTTGGTGGTTATGTAGCCTCGGACAATGTTAAGGTTTACAATTTCCCAACTGGAACAGCTCCTGGAAGCGGAATTCCGCCATATAGTGCTCTTAGTAGTTTGTTGACTAACTATCCAAACAATTTGACAATTATACTTCACGATACAACCGCAAATTGTTATTACTTCTTGGATACATTCACATCGGCTTCTATTTCATTCAGATTTCTTGATGTGGTGAACAGAATTAGTAAACTGATTGTTGTTGCTCCTAATCAGTTACAACCGACGTTTAAAAGTGACCATTGTCTTCTTCCGTCAGCAAGTGCGTCTGATTCTGGAAAGGCTTTAGTGGTTAATAGCAGTGGAGAGTGGGAAGCTCAGACTCTGAGTACACCCAGTGGAATTTATATTTACGATTTCTCTAGTGAAGGTATAACCGAATCGGCTCCTCAGATTGTCGATTACGATTCTGATATTAATTATACGAACCTTTCTCAGTTACTCGCAGCACACACCAACAACGTAATACTTCATGATACATATGGTAACAATTACTTCTTTGTAGAGTCTTTGACAACTGGAAGTGTTACATTCAGATTTTGGGATTGGCCTCAGAAAACAACAAGACAGATAGTCGTTCCTAACGGTCAGTCTTCGCCGTTATATTTGAAAGGCGGTAACGCACTTATACCTAATTTCAGTTTTGTTACTGATGCTGGAAAGGTATTAACTGTAGACGGAGTAAGCGGAAATGCTATTTGGCAGACTCCAAGTGGTGCTTCATTCACTCCGCTCACGGTAAACATTAAAAGAACCACTATGGTTTGGAATAACAGTTACACATTTAACGGCTATGCATTTTTGGATTTCTGTTTTACAAAGAATACCAGTACTGAGTCAAATTCAGTTGTTGGTGACTGGGACGACTTACCTAAGATTGCGAATACAGCAGGCGGTAGTCTCGTTGATTTAACAGCATATGAGGTAAGCGGAACCACAACTCAAGATATTCGAGGTGTAGCAGCCTATAATGGAGCAAGTGCGGCATCTCTAATAGCCGGTAACATCGCACTTCCAGCCGGAACATGGCATGTTTCGGGAAGTTACAAATTAGCAACATCATAGGAGGATTCAAAATGGATGCCTTAACAAGAGAAGATCGTTATTGGGCAAAAATAGGTGGAGAAGATATTTCTGTTCCAACGCCAATAACTCGAAAAGAAACTTTTCTGGCTAAAATAGCTGGTGAAAACGTATCCACACCTGACCCAATAACTCGTGAAGAGTTTTACTTGGCTAAAGCCGCCATAAATGTTAATGATATTTCTGGAGATATTAATGTCGAAGATTCGGTAGCTAAGGGCTATTTATATTCTATTAGAATTCCAGATGGAGTTACGAGTATTGGCGACAGTGCATTTAAAGACTGTGGGGCTTTAAAGTCAGTTACGATTCCCGATTCGGTTACTAGTATAGGTAATAGGGCATTCTATGGCTGTGCAGCTTTAGATTCGCTCACAATTCCTGATTCGGTTACTAGTATTGATAACTATGCGTTTTATAATTGTAATTCTTTAAAGTCACTCACGATTCCAGACGGAGTTACTAGTATTGGTGACTATACATTTTATGGTTGTGCGGCTTTAGAGTCGGTTACGATTCCTGACTCGGTTACTAGTATAGGCGTATCTGCATTTGGCGGTTGTGCGGTTTTAAAGTCACTCACAATTCCAGACGGAGTTACCAGTATTGGTAGCAGCGCATTCACTGGTTGTGCGGCTTTAGAGTCGGTTACGATTCCTGATTCGGTTACTAGTATTGGACATAACGCATTTAATACTTGTCGAGCTTTAAAGTCACTCACGATTCCAGACGGAGTTACTAGTATTGGGGATGGAACTTTTTCTTATTGTAATTCTTTAAAGTCACTCACGATTCCAGACTCAGTTACTAGTATCGGCGGTAACGCATTTAAAGACTGTAATCTTTTAGAGTCACTCACTATTCCTGACTCGGTTACTAGTATAGGCGTAGCTGCATTTATCGGTTGTAAATTTTTAAGGTCACTCACAATTTCAGATTCTGTTACTAGTATTAGCCAAGACACATTTTATAACTGTAATCTTTTAGAGTCACTCACGATTCCAGACGGAGTTACTAGTATTGGTATGCAAGCATTTTACAACTGTTATGCTTTGAGATCACTCACGATTCCAATTGGAGTTATTAACATTCTCGATCGATCATTTTATAACTGCAACTCTTTAAAGTCGCTAACAATCCCGAGCTCAGTTTCGCGTATTAATGCATATGCATTTTATAACTGCGCAGGTTTGAAAGAACTTCATCTTAAGAAAACTACACCACCGATGTTGGGAAATAAGGCATTTGATAATATGCCTTACGATTGTGTTATTTATGTTCCGGCCGGAAGTTTAAATGCATATAAATCTGCTAGTGGTTGGAGTAAATACGCTAGTCATATGGTCGAAGAAGAATAAAAAAAACTAAGGAGGATTCAAAATGGAATTCAGATCAAACAAGGAAAAATTTTGGGCCAAGATGGCTGGCGAAGATATTGAGATGCCAAAGCCTGAAACTCGTGAAGAAGAATTTATGAAGAGCATGGCTCTTGCTATAGGCGGTCAGAACGATGTTGATATTCCGGCCCCGATAACAAGAGAAGAGAAGTACAAGGCAAAGGTTATTAAGAATCTTGAAGATATTACTCTTGACCTTGAAGAAAAGACCATCATTGAAAACGGTGAGTACACCGCAGCAGCAGATAACAAGGACGGTTTCTCGAAAGTAACAGTCAATGTTCCGGCTGGTAATGCGAATGTTGCCGACGGAACGGGCGCATTTAAATTAAATTCGGCATTAAACCACATAGATATTCCGAACGGTTATACGAGTATTGGTAAAGATTCGTTTAATTCTTGTTCAAAACTTACAAGTATTGCTTTACCAAGCGGAATTACAAGTATTGGTGATATGGCATTTTATAGTTGTCAAAACCTTGCAAGTATCGATTTACCAAGCACATTGACAAGTATTGGCGAAAATGCATTTAATTCTTGTCAAAGCCTTGCAAGTATTGGCTCGCTAAGCGCATTGACAAGTATTGGTAATAACGCATTTTATAGTTGCGTGAACCTTGCAAGTATTGGCTCGCTAAGCGCATTGACAAGTATTGGTAATAGCACATTTCAAAATTGTTCAAGCCTTACAAGTATTGATTTACCAAGCACATTGACAAGTATTGGTAGTTCGGCATTTAATGGTTGTCGAGGCATCACAAACTTCATTTGTCGAGCAACAACGCCGCCGACTTTAGGTGCAAACGCATTTTCTATGGTACCCACAAATTGCTCAATCTATGTACCCGCCGAATCAGTTGACACTTACAAAGCCGCAAGCGGATGGAGCGATAGGGCAAATTACATACAGGCAATACCGACGACATAATATGGAGTAAAAAATGTCAGAAACAGTAATAGTTGGAGTTCTGGCTTTAATTGGAACGTTGGTGGGTTCATTAGGAGGTATTCTTGCCGCTAATAAACTCACCAACTACCGAATAGAAGAGCTCGAGAAGAAAGTAGAAAAACACAATAACATGATAGAGAGGGTAACCATCCTTGAGCAGAGTCAAAATACGGCTTGGAAACGTATAGATGAAATTAAAGAAGCTATAGAAGAGCTCAAACGGGAGGTTTACAAACATGAAAATCAGTAACAAAACGTATGATATTTTGAAATACATTGTAACTATTGCTCTACCAGCCCTAACGACATTATGGCTCACTATAGCGTCTATATGGGATATTCCATACGGAGAACCAATAGGCGCTACTATGGGGGCCATAACAGTGTTTTTAGGTGCTTTGATTGGCATCTCATCATCAAATTATAGAAAGGAAAATCTCGATGGCGACATTCAAAGGAATTGATATTTCGAAGTGGCAGGGAAATGTGGACTTTAACAAAGTCAAAGCTGACGGAATCCAGTTTGTAATCATTAAAGCTGGAGAAAAGAATTTTGCAGATTCCAAGTTCGAGCAGTATTACAAAGATGCCACTGCTGCCGGTCTTTCTGTTGGCGCTTACTGGTATACACACGCTAAAAGTGTTGCAGAAGTACAGGCTGAAATGAACGCATGTATAAATGTTATCAAAGGCAAGAAATTTGACTACCCGATTTTCCTTGATATTGAGGGAGATGCTTTATCGTCGTCCAAAGCAACTATACAGAACATAATTTGTGCATGGTGTGACGGTATGTTTGCTAAAAAGTGGTATGGCGGAATTTACATGAGTAAGTCTCCGTTATCCGGACTTGATAACAAAGTCATAGGAAAGTACCCAATTTGGGTTGCTCAGTATGCAAGTAAATGCTCATACAAAGGCTCTTATGGAATGTGGCAGTATTCATCCACAGGCAGAGTAAGCGGTATCAGTGGAAATGTCGATATGGATATTTCTTATGTGTACTACCCATCTTACATCAAAGCTGGTGGATTCAATGGATACGCAATTTCATCAAATGAAGTAGCCGTATCATGCACAATGCCAATAATCAAGTTGGGAAGCAAAAACAGAGCTGTAAGAGTATGGCAGTCAATTCTTGACATAACATCCACAGCAGTCTTTGATGAAAAAACTGAAAAAGCCACTAAAGATTGGCAGACGAAGCACGGACTTACTGCGGACGGAGTAGTCGGTCAGGCCACCTGGACAAAAGGCCTTAATGATTTATAAGAGGAGGATTCAAAATGGAACCTTTAACAAGAGAAGAAGTGTTCTTGGCAAAGATGAGTGGTGAAGATATTTCCACACCAGAGCCGATTACTCGAAAAGAAGAGTACATGGATAAAATCGCCGATAAGATTAATCAGGGTGGCGGAAGTAGCGAAGCTACAAAAATCGACACCATTAAAGCAAAGACAACCGGTTCTGTAACTGCAGCGACCATTATAAATAATTCATATGAAAAAGATGGTGTTGCTTACATTGATATTATCTACGAAGCAACTGCTGGTGGCTCAGCAGCTCCTTATGAAGCAATTGAAGGTCTTCCAGTTCCGGAAGCTGAGAATGAAACAATCAATTTTCCAGCAATGTTTTATGGCGGTGGTTCTTATGGTCCAGGCGGTTCAAGAATCATTGGCGACAAACTTCACATTCTTTCCGGTGGCGTAGCGCCTGGTTTTACTCATTACATTCACGGAAGTTATGTGATTAAGAAATAGCTTTCATGTAAAATCCTTATATAATCCCTTAATTAGGAGGCTGTAGAAGTAGTAAAAGGCTAGTCCATGCTACTTCTACACGCTACTCCTACATTCTATTTTATTTTTTGCGCGTTTTAAACAACTTCCTTTATGACAACAGTGTCACATAAATGAAAGGAGCAAAAAATGAATTATCAAGAATTAAGGAAACTAATAAAAGCAAAAACTGGTTGCACAGCAGTTCAAGCTAGATATTTAGCAAAAGAAATGTTGGCATTACCTAAAGTACTTAAAACATTTATAGACAATTTAGACAATATGAATTTGTATAATTGCGAGAATGTTAAAGTGGTGAGGGTAGATGGTTACATGGACGATCTTGTAAATATTATAGGCGAACGAATTAAAGATCAGTTCAGCATTAACGGGAATACTTACACATTGTATACTATTTACACACATACCGTATCATACGATGGACACTTTTACCAAGAAGTTATTTAAAAAAAAAGATGAGGAGTCCTAACAAGGACTCTTCTTTTTCACGCGAAATTTACAAGTTGTATTATGAGAGAATCAGCTGATGGGTCAGCAGCAAAGAAATTTGAAGTGGAGGTTCGAATCCTCCGTTCTCTTTTTATTTTTTCTACGCGTTTTAAACAACTTCCTTTATGAAACAATAAACTTTATCACTATCTAAAGGAGGTAGCATTATGACAAAAGATATTAAGGTATTTATGGCGACTAGCAACATAGTAAAGGAGAATGGAAGTCATTTCTTGAAAGAAGAGGTTTACGATCTTTTACAGAAGAACAAAGATGATAAGTATTTCATCATGGCATTCTTCACGGGATTACAAGCATTCATCGATAATGAATTCAACATCACTCCAGAGGATCGAGCTAGACTCATGGGCACACTTGCAGAGGAATTGTCAAAAGATGTAGCAGAATTATTAAAAGATATTGACAAAGAATCAGTTAACAAAGAGGAGGAGTCCTAAACAAGGACTCTTCTTTTTGCGCGTTAAAAACATTCTATCTTATGGAGAAACTAATAAACTTTTTCTATAAGAAAGGAGATATTAATTATGAAAAAAAGGAATTTAGTGCTTTTTGCAGTAAGAGGTTTACCGGGATTAAGTCTTGGTGTTCACGGATTTTTCGAATTAAAAAACAAAATCGAAAAGAACAAAAAGAAATCAACAACTGTAGACAACGATAGTATAATGAAAACCGAAACTTACTTGTCGATAATATCTGGAACTATAGCAACATTTTTAGGAGCTAAGGAAGTTCGGAGTCTTCAAGACAAAATTCTTAAGAGTTTTGAAGTAAATGAACAAAATAAAGTTAAATTTAGAAATGAAAGAGACAGAATTATGAAGACGATAGAAAGTAATGGTAATAAGATTCATATCTACGATTGCGTCGACATCACAAATGATTTCTTAGATGTAATGGGATTTAATGATGTTTACGAAAAATTCGATTCTATGACTAATATTTTAACGGAAGACAATGAAGAAGCAAAATCGCAAGAACTTTACAAATGGATTTGTACACTTCAAGAAGGAGTTTCAAAACGTTAATCTAAAAGGAGGAGTTCTAAACAAGGACTCTTCTTTTTTTTACGCGAAAAAAACACATTCTATTATGGAAACAAAAGACTATTTCTCACACGAAAGGAGATATTATTATGGCACTTGGAACAGCATTAGCATTAGGCATTGTAACACACGCAGCCCTTAGATTAGAAGGAGCATTTATAGGTTGCAAGATTACACAGCACGTATGTAAAAAAGCTTTCAATTGGGATAAAGAAGATTTTACAATTAATGAGAAAGGCGAAATTGTTTACGATTTTACAGAAGAGGAGGAGTCCTAACAAGGACTCTTTCTTTTTTTGTGATATTTTATAGAAAGGAGGATTAGATATGGGCGGATACTTTTTCCTTGGTATTATCGTGGGAGTGTTAATTGTATGGATACTTAGTTCATTGTTCACAGTACATGTTACATATGGAAATCTTAGAATCGATAGATCCACTGGTGAACCATATATATTTTTGGAAGTTTCCGATGCGGATTTAAGAGCCATACCAAAACACAAATACATAACGTTCAAAGTCATTGATGAAGATTACATGCGCGATTAAAACTTTTCCTATTATGGGAGAAACCCATAAAATTATTTAACGAAAGGAGATTTGTACTTATGAACAAAAACAAAGAAATGTTAGAAAACGAGGTTGCCAGATTATTGGAACGATTATCCGATCTTGAACCTGGTGATGAGGAGTACATGGCGATTTGCGATAGACTCGCTAAATTGTATGAACTTGATATTTCAGCAGATAAGGCTGAAGCGGACATCGAGCTTAAAAAGACTCAGAAAGAGGATGCAGAAGCAGATAAAGAACTTAAAAAGAGTCAAAAAGGAGCAGAAAAGATCCGACTTGAGAATGAAAAGAAAGCAGAAAGAAACAAGTTGATAACATCTTTAGTGGGTGTCGGAGTATCGACATTGACAACGATTATCATGTTTAAGACAGGATTAAAGTTCGAAGAAACTGGTGCAGTATCTAGCTTCTTTCTTAAGACATTAGTAAACAAAGGAATGAAAGTCAAATAATTAAATGATATTTTCCTAAGAACGAATTGGGCTTTACAAACAAGCCCTTTTCGTTTTTCTCCGGATTGGATACGCGAAGAAAACAACTTCCTTTATGAAACAAAAACTATTTACCATAAAGGAGGTATATTATGAACACAAAAACTTTAAGTATGATTGGCGCTAGTATTATAACAGGACTTGTATTATCGAGAATTAGGCGTTCGGAACGAAAGAAAGAAGAGGAACAAATGGATCGATTACAAAAAAAGTTAACACAACAATTCGCTAAAGATCTTAGAGAATACGAAAAAAATAACCTAAAATGGTGAGGTTTAAAACGAGGAGGAGTCCTAACAAGGACTCTTCTTTTTGCGCAATAAAAACAGCTTCCTTTATAGAAAGGAGGTATCGCTTATGATTAAAGAATTTCACGGTAAATATTACTATATAGAGTTTAAATCTAAAAGAAACGCATTATTAATTGCGACCGATCTTTTAACAAATAAAGAACTAAAAGACGAAGATTTTTATTTAATGGAACGTCCAGAAGGTAATTTTGTTATAGTATCAGGACGTCATTGTAATAATGGCACAGAAAAAGGCTTTAGAGGTAGTAAGTATCACGAATGGGAGCGCATAAAAGCAAGAGCGAGAAAACTCGAAAAAGAAGAGTCCTAAACAAGGGCTCTTTTTTTTTTACGCGAAATTTACAAGTATTATTATGAGAGACGCCTGGTGGCGAAGAAATATCGAAAACTATAAACATAGCTGAGTAGATCCCATTAAGTAATGGGTCAGCAGGGTTCAATTCCCGCAGTCTCTTTATTTTTTCTTCCACGCGAAATTTACAAGTTATATAGTGAGAGGAGAGGAAATCCGCTTAGGAAGAATTCTTATTGGAACCGGAACGGGTAAAGTTGGGCTGAAATGCTGCGTGGCCAATAAGAGGTGGTTCGAGTCCACCCGGCTCGTCCTCTTTATTTTTTTTTAGAGTCCTAAGTGGGGCTCTTTTTTATTTTTGAAAGGAGATTTATTATGAGTTATCCAAAGTATGTTAGTAACACAATTGATGACTTGGCAGAGAGCGATTTCAATCCGGACATTGTAATACCAGGTGTAGAGGATTGTTATTGCTATGGCGTAGCAAAAGGTTTTATTATTGGTATTGTGTCTTGCGGAATTGTCGCTTTAGCCAATAAGGTAATCAAATTGATTATGAAGAAAAGGATGCAGAAGCAGATTTTAATAAACACAGAAGAGGAGGATTGATATTATGGAAGGATGTGAATACTGTAGCGAATCAGCTGGTTGTGGTAATGATGGTTTACTTCTGGGTAAAGTAAAATTTGAACACGGAATCGATTTACTTGATATTAATGTATTCATCAATTGTTACAATAAACTCGAGCTGTATGTTGATGATAGTAGTTGCGACGAAATTTGCAAAAGTACAATTAAAATTAATTATTGTCCAATGTGTGGAAGGAGATTAGTACGCGAACAAAACAATCTCTCTAATGGAAAGGAGGTATAAACAATGAGCAACAAATTTAGACTTATAACTGCGGGTTTGACTTTACTTGGAACTATTATTTCAGGATACGCTGAAACAAGAGCAATTAAAACTGAAGTCGAGACACAGTTAGACGAAAGACTAAAAGAACTTAACTTGGTGAATACCGAAAACACAGAAGAGGAGTCCTAACAAGGGCTCCTATTTTTTATATTTGAAAGGAGATCTAATAATGAAAGCATATAAATGCGATAGATGTGGTAAATTTTACGAACTTACATACGACCAAAATAGGAAACGTATACGAGATAACAAATTTCAAGTGTGTGATTCGACTCATTGTTTGGATTTTTGTGATGAATGTTTGGACGATCTTCAAGAATGGATGCCAGTTCATAAAGAAGCGGAAAGTGAGGAATAAATGCAAGTAGTAATTGATATACCTGAAAATGTATATGAGCATATTAAAAATACTTGGAGAAAAAGAAGAGGAAGTTGCCCAGAATCTTATATCGCCTGGGGCACACCGCTTCCGAAAGGTCACGGAAGGTTGATTGATGTGGATGCTTTATTTGATTATTTTGGGAACGATGCATTGGATGAAGTAACCCGTAGTAATATTGAATACTTTATCAATGAAACGAACGGAATAATCATAAAAGCAGATAAGGCAGAAAGCGAGGAATAATCATGATTGCTATTATTGGAACATTGTTAGGTATTGTGCTTGGTTATATTTTAGGAGGAAGAAATGATGGATAACAAAAGGGCAATAGAACTGTTAGGCGATCTAATCGGATTTGAGGAAGAATTGATAGATATTAAAAATGAATACAATATTCCTTGGTATGTGGAAGATATTAATGCTTCAGATTATGATGAAGCATTAAAAATTGCGATTAAGACATTAGAAGAAAAGCCAAAGACAGGACGGTGGCTAAGTCACAAAGAATATTGTGAGAAACATGATTTAATACCAAGTGGTTTAGTTACTCTTGAATGGTGCTCTAATTGTGATTTTGGCATTGATATTAACGAACTGCATGGGGAACGCTACAATTATTGTCCAATGTGTGGCGCAAAGATGGAGGTGTAAGAATGGCTGATATTTTAAAGAAAGAAATGTTACTGGAAAGATGGGACTTTGCATTATTTGATAAGTCTAGTTCTAAATTCAGACCGAAATGTTCCGAAGCAAACAGAGGATATATTGTTTATGCCGAGGATCAGTTACGTTTGGAACTCGTTAATAACGGATGTTTCATAACTCTTGCCGATGTGCTTCGTCGTTTTGATATTCAAATGAAAGCAAATCAAGCACTTGCAGGTTGGCATTTCAACAACTTTGATCCTCGCAATAGTATGTTCGAAATCATGGAACTCAAAAATGGTGCAATCTTAATTCACTTTTTAGGATGCGAGAAATACCTTCTGGATGATATTTACAAAGGTCGCTTACCGGAAAGAGGACATGCCGTATTATCTCAAGAAGAGAAAAGGTATTGTCAGAACGATGTGGAGGCTACTATGGATATTTATGAAAGCTATTCTAAAAATAAAAAATAGGAGTTGACGATGGACATAATGAAGTTTGATTCTGCATTTTCAACAGGAATAATTTCAAAGTTGTTCGGACGGACAATTAGAAAAAAGCTTGGTTACGACATTGATATTTCAATTAACAACATTGTCGTGACTACAAATGACGGTAGAGTAAAAGTGCATCTGGATTTAGATGCTGATATGAGTCAGGAGGATTTCAAGAAATTGATATTTAAAAAGGGGTAAAATGCCATGGAAGATTCAAAGGACCAGAAAAGTAGATTGCGATCAGAGGAAGGATCAAGAATGTATCGTACAGTCGAAAATCGTAGAACAGCAAACGACCATAAATGTAATTGGTTGCGGATAGAAGCTCCCAAGAACATGGACTTGGAAGATATTTTGAAGAAAATCGATAAAGCAGAACACATCTGCTAGAAAGGAGAAAAATGCATAAATACCGTTATGAAGGACCGGTTAAGAAGTTTGGAGTTATCGTGTCCCATTGGTGGGTCGGAGAAACTATGGCTGTTTCAGAGAATAAGGCACGTTCGAACCTCGAATACCAGTTCAAGAAGCGTCTCGGATATGGCGCTGGTATTAAAGTAACATTGTGTGGAAAGATATTTATGGTTGAGGAGTAAAGAAATGACATACAAAGAAAGATATTACAGGGATCACGCAAATGACAAAAAGGCTTTGTCAGTAAGAATTATTGAAGCTGCCGTTACTACTATTACTGTGGTGGCTTTTCTTTTTATGGTAACACTTATGGCTATCGACTTTGACGACCATCCAATTGCTTGGTTAGTGGCATTTGGAATCTCGGCACTGATATTTGGTTGTGGAATGGGCTATATGACCAGATATGATGACGAGGAAGACTTATGATAGACATGGATATTTAGATGACAGACGCAATAGAAAAGGAGATCTTAAAAATGGAAACAAACAGAATGAAACTTGATGGAAGAATGATTGTTAACTTTGACTTTGATGCTTTTTACACTTGGGCACGTAAAAACGGCATCACGCTTTGCGAAATTACCGATGAGTTGGGATACAATCATTCGTATTTCTCAAATGCTAGGACAATAAATCGTCTAAGACTTGCCGCTTACAAGAACATTATGACGATTTATAAAGATATTATCAAGGAGGATTTTCTCATTCATGAGACAGAACCGGAAGCGCCAAAACCTAAGAAACCGGAAACCATTTTTGATGAGTTTGGAAAGGTCGTTACTCGTAAGGGACACATCTATAAAGCGATAGATAAACGGTATCCGAACGATCCACCACATTTATATTTGGCACTCTCGTCTGATGAGATGGGTTCAAACAAGTATATTCTTGGAACCTTCTTAAGGGATAACTATAACGATGCTTATGACGACGTTTTTCGCCTTTCAAACAAATGGTGTGTAAGCGTCGACAGATTGACTTACCTTGACAGATTTCGATTCACAGAAGATGTGGCTTATCTTCCTGATGATATTTTGGATGCTATTGATGATGCATTAGCAAAGAGACTTGGATTATAGAAAGGAGGTATAAAATGTTAGTACGATTCTGTGATATTTGTGGTGCCAAAACGAAAGAAACATCAAAACACTTTTCGTACAATCTGATTAAAGACGGCGAAAAGTTAGATATGTGCGAAGAGTGTCGTGGTGAAATCATCGCTTGGGTAAACATGAAGCAGGCAGCCGATAAAATCGCTAAAGAAAAGGAGGAATAATGAACAAATCACTCATATTGAGTGTTGCTGGAGCTGCTGGTGTGATATTTACCGCACTGGCAGCCTCTAAAGCTACGCTTAAAGCAGAAAAGAAGCTTAGTGATATTTCAGATGCGGAATTAACTAAGTTTGAAAAAGCCAAAATAGCAGCGCCTATTTATATTCCAACAGTATTGATTGGTGCTGGAACAATTGTGTGTATTTTTGGTTCTCATTCGTTTAATAAGCGTCAGCAAGCTTTATTAACTAGTGCATACGCATTATTGAATGAGACACATAAGGAATACGTCAACAAAGTAAAAGATATTTGCGGAGAGGAGACTCATCAGAAGATTATTAACGAGATTCAGATTGAGAAGGCTAAAGACACTAGCATTTCTCACGAAAGTATGTGTGAAGTAGTCTTTGATGATTTCTCGGACATTCCCGAAGAAACAATACTCTTTTATGACAGTTTCTCAAAAAGATATTTTGAGTCTACTTTGTCAAAGGTGTTATTGGCGGAATACCATCTAAATAGGAATTTCTGTCTTGGATGGATACCTTCGGTAAACGACTTTTATGACTTTTTGGGATTAGAGCACACTGATATTGGTGAAACAATAGGGTGGACGAATTCAGATGGCGACTATTATTGGATTGATTTCATCAATTTCCGTTCACAGTTGGATGATGGATTGGAGTGTATTGTAATTGATGCTCAAACACCACCAACTCCGGAGTTCTTGAAAGACCGATAATACGCGATAATACGCGAAATTTACACGCCCTATTATGGAGAAATCCACTTAAACTAATTAACAATTTATATTTTAGAAAGGAGATTTATCATGGAAGAAATGAAAATCGAAAACGAAGTAGCAACTGAGGAAACAACTGTAAACGAGCAGGAAGAAGAAAAAGCTGGATTTGGTACAGCATTAGAGGTTTTCGGTTTGGGAGCTTTAATTGGCGGCGGAGCAGCTGCTGGAAAGCTAATCACTGAAAAGGTTATAATACCTGGAGCAAAGAAGCTTATTGGATTCTTCAAGAATCGTAAAAAGAAGGATTCTAAGGAAGAAACTAACGAAGACGATTATCTGTATGACGAAAATGATGAATTCGAGAAAGCAGATGAGTAATTAATTAAGGATTTCAAGAGGAAGGCCACTCAAACGAGTGGTTTTCCTTTTCTTTTTGTTTCGCGCGAAATAAACAGACTCTATTATGGAAAGACACATTTCCCATTTTATATTTTTTTTTCTTGAAAGGAGAAACTTTATGGACATGATCGTTAGAGATTTGATGTACCAGATTCCGAGATTAGACCACAATATGGTCTCTCTGGCAAAAGTAGTGAACAAAAACGCTAAAGTGACAAACAGACACGGCATTGCGTTGATATTTATGGGCGTTTCACTGATTGTAACTAAGGTACGGTTAAACAAACTTGAGGAAGAAATTGAAGATTTGAAAGAAGGAAGGGGGGTTATCGATGCACGTGAAATTTAATGATATTTTCAAGGCAGTAAAGAGCACTGTAGTGACACACAGTCCAGAGATTCTTACGGCCATCGGTATTACTGGTATGATATCCTCTACCGTTCTGGCAGTAAAAGCCACTCCGAAGGCAATGAAATTGCTTGATGAGAAGAAAAAAGAAGTTAAAGATGACACTTTAACAAAGAAGGAAGTCATTAAGACTACTTGGAAGTGTTATATTCCAACCGCAACAACATGTGTACTCTCTGTAGCGTGTCTCGTAGGTTCTACGAAGATAAGTCTTAAGAGAAATGCAGCGTTGGCAGCGGCATACGCATTGTCAGATTCCACATTCAAGGCTTATAAGGAGAAAGTATCCGAGAAATTAAGCGAGAAGAAGATGACAGAAGTTAAAGATGAGGTTGCAAAAGAGAAAGTGAATGCAACTTCAGCGTCTAATTCCGAGATATTTATCACGGGAAATGGATCAGCGTTATTCTACGATGCAGTAACAGGAAGATATTTTAGGTCTGACATTGAGAAAGTCAGGAAAGTTGTTAATGACATCAACAGACAGATGCGAGACGAGATGTTTGTGTCGTTAAATGAATTCCTATCAGAACTTGGATTGCCACCAGTGAAAATTGGTGACGAATTAGGATGGAACATTGACAGTGGGTACATAGATACCAACTTCAGTACAATGATTGCGGATAATAATCAACCGTGCATTGTGTTGGATTACTTAGTGGAACCACGGTTCGACTATCGAAGATTGATGTAAACAATAGAGGGGCTCTGTGAATCAAACAGGGTCCCTTTTATATTTTAAAGGAGGTCTAATTTTGGAAGATTACACTTCAAACTCACACAAATCTAAAGAAATTATGCCAAAACCAACAGAGGATACTCATGAAAAGAAACACGAGGCTGTAGTATCCGGAGAAGTTAAGACTACAAAGAAGAGTGGACTTCACAAATTAAAAGACGTGATAGTTGCTGAAGACGCCGCAAACGTTAAGTCTTATATTTTCATGGATGTGTTGGTTCCGGCAATAAAGAAAGCGCTACATGATATTGCGACTGGCGCTGCAGACATGTTCTTCTATGGAGAAACAGGTGCACCAAAGAAGACAACAGCTTCTAAAATTTCTTATAGAAGCTACTACGACGACAAGAACGACAGGAATCTTAGCAGTACTGCAAGAACAGCATTCGATTACGACAATATCGTATTCTCGTCCAGGGGTGATGCCGAAGCAGTATTGTCTGCTATGGAAGATATTTTGTCTCAGTTTGGTGTTGTAAGCGTTGGAGACTTGTATGATTTGGCGGATATTTCAACATCCAACTACACAATCAATAAGTATGGATGGACAAACATTCGTAGCGCTCAGGTTGTTAGGGGTAGAGATGGATATTTACTCAAACTGCCAAGAGCATTACCGATTAATTAATGAGAGGAATTGATATTTATCATGTATGAATCAGATGACGTAATGGTGTCACATCCATCACATTACCAGTCAGAGACTGGATTAGAAGTAATTGACGTAATAGATGCTTTTACTTTCGACTTAAAGGGCATAGAGGCGGTTTGTACCGGTAACGCATTGAAGTATCTCTGTCGTTGGAAGAATAAGAACGGCAAACAGGACTTAAAAAAGGCTATGTGGTACATCCAGCATCTAATCGATCACATTGATATTATTGAAAAGGAGAACAAATAAAAATGAAAGCATTGAATGCTATTAAAAAGAGCGGTTCTAAATTGATATTTAGCTGCAAGAAGCACAGTCCAGAACTCCTCATCGTTGGTGGAGTTATTGGTGTCGTAACGAGTGGAGTTATGGCTTGTAAAGCAACTCTCAAGGTTAATGATATTCTTGAGGAAACAAAGGAGAATCTTGATAAGATTCACGAAGTTGCTGCGGACGAATCCAAAAAGGAAGAGTACACAGAGAAAGACGCTAAGAAAGACACAACTATTGTTTATATTCAGACAGCAGGAAAGTTTGTAAAGCTTTATGGTCCTGCAATTGCCGTAGGTGCAGTATCAATTACAGCAATTCTTGCCGGTAACAAGATTCACCTTAAGAGAAATGCAGCACTTACAGCCGCTTATACAGCAGTAGACAAGTCTTTCAAGTCATACAGACAGCGTGTTGCAGACAGATTTGGCGAAGAAGTTGAGAAACAGGTTCGCTATAACCTCAAAGAAGTAGAGGTTGAAGAGAAGACTGTCGATGCGAAAGGCAAAGAAAAGACAGTAAAAACATTAAAGACTGTAACTGTTGACCCTCACGATGACTATGATATTTCGAAGTATAGTCCTTATGCAAAGTTCTTCGATTGTGGAAACACAAATTGGGAAAAGAACCCAGAACTGAACCTTGCTTTTCTCAGAGGACAGCAGAACTACTTCAATAATAAACTTAAAGTAGAAGGTTACGTGTTCCTAAATGATGTTTACGAGGCACTTGGCATTCCTAAGACCAAGGCAGGACAGGTTGTTGGTTGGATTTACGACGAAAAGAATCCAATTGGTGACAATTACATCGATTTTGGTATCTACAACATTGGGGATCCAAAGGCTAGAGACTTCGTAAACGGTTATGAAGCAACAATTCTTCTCGATTTCAATGTTGACGGTAACATTTGGGAGAAAATGTGACTACAAAGTCTATCTTGGATAGGCAGTGGAAGTCCACGTGATATTTTTGACTACGCCTGGGTAATCGGTAATCCGGTTGCCTAGGAGTAACACCATTGTGAAAGGTAAAAACAAATGAATAAAGTTTTATATTTTGTTGCCGGCGCTTCTATTGGAGCATTGGCAGCGTGGAAAATCACATCAATGAAGTACGAATCAATAATTCAGGAAGAAATTGATTCCGTGAAAGAAGCCTTTGCAAACAAAAAAGTAAGTGACGAAACAATTGAAAATCCGGATAAGGAGAATGATATTTTGGCAGAGAAGGCAGTACACAAACCAGACATTATGGAGTATGCGGCAAAACTCAGTGACGAAAAGTACACTAATTATTCATCAGTTGTTGATATTAAGACTGATTCTTCAAACGTTGAGGATGATGTCGAAGAACCTTATGTGATATCTCCTGAGGAATTTGGAGAGATGTATGACTATGAAAAGATTAGTCTTACATATTTTGCAGACGGAACTCTTGCCGATGACACTGATGAAGTCATTGAGGATGTAGACGAAATCGTTGGTTCAGATGCTCTTAATCATTTTGGAGAGTATGAGGACGATTCAGTCTATGTTAGAGATGACCGAAAGATGGTTGATTATGAAATCCTTATGGACACAAGAAACTATAAGGACTACATAGCAAAAGAAAAGCCGTATCTTCACGTGGATACGGAGGAGTAAATGACAAAACTAGAACTGAATAATAGATATTTTAAGTGGATGTGTAATCTTGTAAGCGATTTTAAGTTAAAAAATGCTTCGTATAAGAAATTATTAGCGCACCTACATCAAATCGAGTTCTATTATATTCTTCCAATGGATGAAAATCGTCTTGTCGATGGTGTCTACTTCAGACGTAGATTCCTATATGAAGAGGGGATTGATATTCCATTGGGAGATGAGTTCTTTGAGGAACCTTGTAGTGTTTTGGAGATGATGATTGCGTTGGCATATAGATGCGAAGAACAGATAATGACTAACGATACCATCGGAGACAGAACAGGTCAGTGGTTTTGGAACATGATTGTCAATCTTGGTTTAGGTCCAATGAACGACCTCAACTTTGATATTCGTATTGTGGACGACATAATAGAACGATTCCTCAAACGAGACTATGAACCAAACGGTAAGGGCGGATTGATATTCTTACCGAATTGTCCGCACGACTTAAGAGACGTGGACATATGGACACAGATGATGTGGTATTTGAGTTCTGAGGAGTAAGGTGCAGCATTTATATTTGAAAGGAGAAGTGCAATGTGTGATAAAAGACTTATTTTGATAGACCGACGAACGAGGAAACAGAAAGGAGATTAGAGTTTAAATGATTGATTTTCTTATGATTTCAACACGTTCGACAAAGCGCGGTGTTATTGAAATATATCCTAAGTTTATCATCAAGAAAAGCTCTGATCTAATGATTCGAGGCGGGGATTTCTATGCAATATGGATTGAGGAAAAAGGAATCTGGTCGACAGACGAACAAGATGCACTTCAATTGATAGATTCCGAACTTGATCGATATGCAAAAGAGAATAGTTCTCGTTTTGACTCTAATACTAAAGTCCTTCATATGTGGGATGCCGAATCTGGAATGATTGATACTTGGCATAAGTATTGTCAGAAACAGATGAGAGACTCATTCCATATGTTGGACGAGAAATTGATATTTTCAAATACAAAAACGAGTAAAAAAGATTACGCTAGTAAATCACTTAACTATCCATTAGAAGCAGGTGACATCACTGCTTATGACAAATTGATGTCAACTTTATATTCTGAAGAAGAAAGAAAAAAGATTGAATGGGCTATTGGTTCGATAGTAACCGGAGATTCGAAGAAGATTCAGAAGTTCGCAGTGCTTTATGGTGCTGCAGGAACTGGTAAATCCACAGTATTGAACATTATTCAGATGCTGTTTGATGGATATTATTCGGTATTTGACGCAAAGAGTCTTGGTTCTTCCAGTAACTCATTCGCTTTGGAAGCTTTTAAGAGTAATCCGTTAGTTGCGATACAGCACGATGGTGATTTGTCAAGGATTGAAGATAACACAAGGTTGAACAGCTTGGTGTCTCATGAGTTGATGACCGTTAACGAGAAGTTTAGGTCTACATATTCTAATAGATTTAAGTGTTTCTTGTTTATGGGCACCAATAAACCTGTAAAGATTACTGATGCCAAGTCTGGTTTGATAAGACGATTGATTGATATTTCACCAACTGGCAACAAACTCGGAATTAGGGAGTATCGTTCTTTAATGAAACAGATACCATTTGAATTAGGTGCCATAGCTTGGCATTGTAAAGAAGTGTATTTGAGTGACCCTAATGCATATGACGATTATATTCCAATCTCAATGCTTGGAGCATCCAATGACTTCTACAATTTCGTTATCGACTCCTTTTATATTTTCAAGAAAGAGGACGGAGTAACTCTTAAAGCAGCGTGGGAAATGTATAAGACTTATTGTAATGAGGCAAAAGTTGGATATCCTTTCTCACAGAGAATCTTCAAGGAAGAATTAAAGAATTACTTTAGAGACTATAAAGAGCGATTTAGTTTAGAAGATGGAACCAGAGTAAGAAGCTACTTCAGCGGATTCAAAGCAGACAAATTCGAAGACGTCACTGTTAAGAAAGACAAAACACCATCCAAACGTAATTATATTTCTTTTAAGGTACAAAAGTCAATCTTCGATTCTGTTTGTGCTTCTTGTATTGCTCAGTATGCATCAGACAAGGGTTCACCGTTAAAGAAATGGGATAATGTCAAGACCACTCTCGATTCTTTGGACACTTCAAAGCTTCATTATGTAAAAGTACCAGAAAACCACATAGTGATTGACTTTGATATTCCAGATGAGGATGGTAATAAGAGCTTCGCTAAGAATTTAGAGGCAGCAAGTCAGTGGCCACCTACTTATGCCGAACTCTCTAAGTCTGAAGCAGGCATTCATCTTCATTATATTTATACGGGAGATGTCTCTAAACTAAGTCGTGTTATAGATGATCACATTGAATTGAAAGTGTTCACTGGGAATAGCTCACTTCGAAGGAAACTTACAAAGTGTAATGATATTCCAATTGCCACTATCAGCTCTGGGCTACCTATGAAAGGAGAAAAAATGGTAAATCAGAACACAGTAAAGAGCGAAAAAGGGCTTAGAACACTGATTAAACGAAATCTCAATAAGGAGATTCACCCAGGTACTAAGCCTAGTGTCGACTTCATCTATAAGATATTAGAGGATGCATACGAAAGTGGTATGCCTTATGACGTTACCGATATGCGAAATGGCGTATTGGCATTTGCTGCAAGCAGTACACACCAGGCAGATTACTGTATCAAGTTAGTAAACAAGATGCAGTTCAAGTCTGCAGAGCCATCTTCTAGTGTCAATAATGACGACGCTAAATTGATATTTTATGATGTAGAGGTCTTTCCTAATCTTTTCTTAGTGAATTGGAAAGTTGAGGGTGAAGGAAAGCCTGTTGTTAGAATGATTAATCCTACACCACAAGAAATAGAAGATATTTTGAAGTTCAGGTTGGTAGGATTCAATTGTAGACGATACGATAACCATATGCTGTATGCAAGACTTATGGGATATTCTAACGAGCAGTTATACAAACTGTCACAGAGAATAATCTCAGGAAGCGCTAATTGTTTCTTTGGTGAGGCATACAACATTTCGTACACTGATATTTACGATTTCGCATCGGCAGGAAACAAAAAGAGTCTTAAGAAGCTCGAAATCGAGATGGGAATACACCATCAGGAATTAGGACTTCCTTGGGATCAGCCTGTTCCTGAAGAATTATGGATTAAAGTTGCAGAGTATTGTGACAATGACGTAATTGCGACAGAAGCAGCATTCAACTATCTCAAGGCAGACTGGACAGCAAGACAGATTCTGGCAGATTTGGCAGGTATGACAGTTAATGACACAACAAACACATTAACTACCAAAATTATATTTGGCGATAACCGTAAGCCACAAGACAGTTTCAATTACAGAAACCTTGCAGAGCCTGTTATAGATATTCCGAAAGACATGGAGCGATTCCTTAAGAAGGCTTGTCCGGTGATGATGCATGAGAAATTTGTTCCGACACACGGTAATGATATTCCAAGTTACTTACCATACTTCCCTGGATACAAGTATGAAAACGGAAAGTCGACATACAGAGGAGAAGAAGTTGGTGAAGGTGGCTATGTCTATGCCGAACCGGGAATGTATACAAATGTAGCACTCCTTGATATTTCCTCAATGCATCCACATAGCACCATTGCAGAAGTTCTGTTTGGCGTTGAGTTCACTGAAGCGTTCAGAGATGTAGTAGAAGGTCGTGTTGATATTAAGCACGAAGCTTGGACTAATCTTGACAATGCACTTGGTGGCAAACTCAGACCTTATATTCAGAAAGTCAAGAACGGAGAAATGTCTTCTAAGCAGTTGGCAAACGCTCTGAAGACAGCCATAAACTCTGTATACGGACTTACATCTGCAAACTTTGACAATCCGTTCCGTGATATTCGTAACAAGGACAACATTGTTGCCAAACGTGGAGCACTTTTCATGATTGACCTTAAACACGAGGTTCAGAAGAGAGGCTTCACAGTTGCACATATTAAGACAGACTCGATAAAGATTCCAGACGCAACACCAGAAATCATACAGTTCGTTATGGACTTTGGTGAGAAGTATGGATATTCATTTGAACACGAGGCTACATACGAAAGAATGTGTCTTGTAAACGATGCAGTGTACATTGCTAGATATTCTGACGGTAAATGGACTGCCACAGGTGCTCAGTTCCAGGTTCCATATGTGTTCAAGACTCTGTTCAGTAAAGAACCGATTCAGTTTGAAGACATGTGTGAAACCAAGTCAGTCACTTCAGCATTATATTTGGACTTCAATGAAAGACTGCCTGACGTATCGGCAGCAGAAAAAGAATTGTCCAAGTATGAAAGTGACTACAAGAAAGGTCTCTTGAGTGATATTTCATTCGAGAAACTCTACAATGAAGTCAAACCGGAAGTAGACAAAGGACACGACTACCATTTCGTCGGACGTGTTGGACAGTTCACACCTGTTGTAGACGGAGTGAATGGCGGAATACTCGTTCGTGAAAAAGACGGAAAGTATTATGCCGCAACCGGAACCAAGGGTTACAGATGGTTTGAGTCTGAAATCGTAAAGAACAACAAAATGGAAGACGCCATTAATCGCAAGTACTATGATATTTTGGTAGACGAGGCTGTTGCCACAATTTCTAAGTACGGAGATTTCGAATGGTTTGTTAATAATGATATTTAAAGGAGATTAACCATGGCTTACGAAAAAGTCGATAACATTATTATTGAAAATGCACACATCTTATTCAGAAACTTTTCAGGAAAGGAATCAAAGTACAACCGTGCAGGAAGTCGTAACTTCTGTGTACTGATTGAAAGTCCTGAAGATGTACAGAGGCTTTCGGAAGAAGGATGGAATGTAAGAATCCTTGCTCCTCGTGATGAGGATGACGAACCTCGCCATTATATTCAGGTAGCAGTTAGTTTTGACGTAATACCGCCAAAGGTTGTGATGATTACAAGAAAATCTAAGGTACAGCTTGACGAGGACACAATCGACAGTCTTGACTATGCTGAGATTAGAACCATTGACCTCACAATCAGACCTTATCATTGGGAAGTTAATGGTAAGACTGGTATAAAAGGATATTTGAAGACTATGTACGTAACCATCGAAGAGGATGAGTTTGCTGAGAAGTATGCAGAGAGCGAGGGTCCTGAAGAGGTTCCGTTCGACATGTAATTATATTTTTGAAAGGCTAGTGACTCAGGTTGCTAGCCTTTTATGAAAGGTGAAAGTGATGATTGATAGATTAAGAAAAGAAGGGTTTAAGGAGTTCTACGATAAGATCTCTTACGAAGAACATCATTATGTCCCATATGAAATGATGGTTCACGTCTATTATATTTTACCGAGGGAAGTTTTTGACAAAAGCTTTCTTGAAGATTCTGAATGTGTCGACAGTGGATGTCTTAGAATGAAACTGAATTACATTGAAGGTATCGATACTAAGCATCCATTTGTGGAGATTGCTCCTACTTCAGACGGAATAGACTTCAATTGGACTGATATTTCATTAAATGAGGAGGACAAGAAATTCTTTATCGATTTATTGAAGAAACAGGGGAAACCGAAATGGCGGGTGTAAAACTTTATGATTACCAGGAAGACGCTATAAAGAATATGCATACAGGTTGTATTCTTTGCGGTGGCGTCGGCAGCGGTAAGTCCAGAACCTCTCTTGCCTACTATTATATTCAGAACGGAGGAAAACTCGGTAATGAATACGTGAAAATGAAGAACCCAAAAGACCTTTATATCATCACGACAGCAAGAAAAAGAGACACGTTGGAATGGGAAGGAGAATTGACATACTTTCTCCTATCAACTGACGTGGATATTTCTTACTACAACAACAAAGTCGTAGTTGACTCGTGGAATAACATAGGAAAGTATGCTGATGTCAAGGATGCCTTCTTTATATTTGACGAGCAAAGGGTGGTTGGCAAAGGAGCTTGGGTAAAGTCATTTCTAAAAATTGCCCGGGGTAATGAATGGATATTACTTTCTGCAACTCCTGGTGACACTTGGATGGATTACGTTCCAGTCTTCATCGCTAATGGATATTTTAGGAATCGCTCAGAGTTTATACAGCAGCATGTAGTATACAAACGATTCTCAAAATTTCCCCAGGTGGATAGATATTTTAACACTGGTCGGTTAATACGATTGAGAAGCAGAATCCTTGTCAACATGAACTTCAATCGTAAGACAGTTTCTCACCACGAGGATATTTTTGTAAGCTATGACATACAGAAATACAAGGACATTTCCCGAAATCGGTGGGATATTTGGAACGAAAAGCCTCTAGAAAACGCCGCAGATTACTGTCAGGCTCTAAGGAAGGTCGTAAATACCTCTGAGGCGCGTCAGATTGCCGTTTTAGAGGTTTTTGAAAAACACCCCAGAGTCATTATATTCTACAATTACGACTACGAATTGGAGCTTCTGAAGTCTCTGAGCTATGGTCCCGGAGTTGAGATTGCAGAGTGGAATGGACACAAACATCAGCCAATTCCGGAGAGTAATAGTTGGGTTTACCTTGTTCAGTACAATGCTGGAGCAGAAGGTTGGAATTGTGTGTTAACTGACACCATTATATTTTACTCACAGAATTACTCTTACAAGATTATGGTTCAGTCAAGCGGTAGAATTGACAGATTAAACACTCCGTTCGAAGATTTATATTTCTACCATCTTAAAAGTCGTTCTGGTATTGACCTTGCCATTTCAAGAGCATTGAAAGACAAGAAAAAGTTTAACCAAACGGCTTTTGCTAAATTTAACTAATTTATATTTTGGAGGTTAATAATGTACTCAATTGAAAACAACATTAGAAGAATATCGAAACGAGCAAGAGAAAAGTCTCGTCCGGTTCTTGCTTTCATTAGCGTTCCTATGAATGGACGGTCTGTAAATGATATTCGTAAGCAGGTTGAAGAAGTTAAGGAACTTTTGAAGAAAGCCTTTAAAAACGACATCATAGAAATTGTCAGTCCAGTAGGACTTAGCGAAGGTAATACGAACGTTCTTTCTCGTCTGGAGATGCTTGGCAACTCTATCGGAAAGATGAACGAAGCCGACGTAATTATATTTGCTGATGGCTGGAATGAAGCACCTGGTTGCCGAGTTGAAAAGACTGTTGCATATGAATACAAGATTCCTTGGATATTTGAGGAGGACTTGAAGAGTATTAACTAGGAGGGAATATGAAGAAGAAAGAATCACCTAAGGATATTTTCAAATGGGTACTTTTTAGATTGGTGGTATTCGTTTTAGTGTTGTTGGTTACGGCTCTTCAGATTGGTTTATTTCTGAAGTTGCTTACCGGAGTTCCTCTTGATTATATTTCCGGATTTGTATCTGGAGGTGCCGGTGGTTCAGGATTAATTCTTTTGGTTAGTTCGTTTTTGAATGACGACGATAATTGATATTTTTGAAAGGAGATCTAATAATGATTAAATTAGAGAACACAAAGATTGTTGGTTTTGAGGAGGCTGTAAAAGGCGTCCGTAACATTGATGGAAGTTGGGAAAAGAGCGACAGTTACAAAACGCATCTCGAAGATGCCAACTCGGACTTGACTGCCGATTTCGAATTTTTCCTCGGGGAGGAAGATTTGAAATTACTTATTAAGAACCGTAACAGCGTTACCAATTGTGCACCAAAGTTTATCAATGTGTATGTTGATATTACTGCACCTTTCTCTTGGTGGGAGGAATTTGACAAGTTTGTAGGAAGGAAGAATTACGCTGCTTGCCATCGTCACGCTTCCTATTATATTTACAATAAGCCTTTTGAAAAGGACGACTTCAGTTGGAAAGAATTGCCGTCTGATGACATTCCTAAACTGATGAGAACCATTGACAGACTTAACGATTATCGTCAGTATTTGATAAAGGGCATAACTGTTGCAGACGCAAAATTGAAGAAAGAAGCTCTCGATAAGATTAGCAAAAATCTTCCAAATTGCTACAATTACAAGAAAACGGTGATGCTGAATTATTATATTTTGGCTGAAATTTACAGAGCAAAATTGGACACTTCTAAAGAGTGGTGGCCATTTTATAAGTGGGTTGAGCAATTACCGTACTCAAAATTGATCACTTTTGGTAAGTAAAAAGTGCATTTTGGCCAAAAAAAGTGGGCAAATGGCCACTTTTAAAACATGGATTTGGCCACGAAAAATCTCTCGAAACCCCCGTATTTACTGGGTTTTTGAAATTTTGTGGCCAAATGTCCGGGTACTTTTCTATTTAATTGTGATAAAAAGTTTTAATATATATATAAATAGACAAAAAAAAGTGGGTTTTTGACCACAAGCAAAAATAGCACTCAAAACCGATTATATTTTTAGCACGCGAAAAAAACAGGCCCTTTTATGAAGAGAGAAGGTTAAAATGCCGACTTTGGCATTCAAAGCCTTTTCTCTTTCTTTTTGTTTGATTTATATTTTAGGGGGCTTTCAATTATGGGCAAACTTGAAAGAGACTTCCAAGCAGGATTGATTAAAGAATTGAAGAATCGATTCCCTGGTTGTGTAGTTGTTAAGAATGACCCAAATTATATTCAGGGCATTCCTGACTTGTTAGTTTTGTATGAAGACAAGTGGGCAGCTCTCGAATGTAAGAAATCAGCGAATGCTAAAAAAAGACCTAACCAAGATTATTACGTGGACAAGATGAATCGAATGTCGTATTCAGCTTTTATCTGTCCAGAGAATAAGGAGGAAGTTCTTAATGATATTCAACAAGCATTCAAACCTTGAAGGACAGCATGCCTTCTTGGGAGCTAGCAAATACCATTGGGTTAACTATGACGAAGCGAAGGTTGCAGAATTATATTCTAAGTTCCTTGCAACTCAAAGAGGAACTGTGTTACACGCTTTCGCTGCTGATTGCATTTCGTTGGGACAGAAACTTCCAAAGTCAAGAAAGACTTTGAACATGTATGTCAATGATGCAATCGGCTTTAAAATGAAACCGGAACAAATATTATATTTTTCAGACAATTGTTTTGGGACGGCAGATGCCATCTCTTTTAGAAATGACTTTCTGAGAATACACGATTTGAAAACCGGACTTATTCCAGCACATATGGAGCAGCTTGAAATTTATGCAGCTCTTTTCTGTTTGGAGTATAAAATCAAACCTGGAAATATAGAAATGGAATTAAGACTTTATCAGAACAACGACATTCTTATTGCTAATCCAACGGCAGAAGACATTGTTCCAATAATGGACAAAATTATATCTTTTGATAAGGTCATCAACAAAATAAAAAAGACTGAGGAGGAATAACGGATTATGAACGTCATACTTAAAGATTTAGGATTATATTCTGGACGAGATGATTCGGAATCCATGGAACACTACGGTGTTAAAAGACGTTCAGGTCGTTATCCTTGGGGTTCTGGTGACAACCCTTATCAGCATAGCGGCGACTTTCTTAGTAGAGTAGAAGAACTCAGAGCAGACCCGAATTATATTTTCACCGATGAAGATGGAAACACCTATACTGGTGAATTAGCAATTGCTAAATCTTTGGGATTGAGTACTACCGAATACAGAACAGCGCTTTCTGTTGCTAAGGCAGATAGAAGAAAACTTGAAGTCGATAGAGCCAAATCACTTAGAGCTGATGGAAAGAGCTTAGCAGAGATTGCCAAAATTATGGGTTATGAAAATGACTCGTCAATAAGGTCTCTGTTGAACGCTGATTCCGAAGCTAGAATGAATCAGGCTGAAAAGACTGCTGAATCTCTCAAAAAGTTAATTGAAGAGAAAGGTATGATTGACGTTGGTGCTGGAATTGAGCAACAGCTTGGAATTTCAAGAGCCATGCTTGATCAGGCATTATATCGTCTAGAGTTAGAAGGCTATCCTCTTTATGGTGCCGGAATTCCTCAGGTTACTAATAAGGGCAAACAGACCAATGTTAAGGTAATTTGTCCGAAAGGAACAGAATACAAAGAGATTTACAACTTCGAAAACATTCACAATCCAGCAGAAGACATTATATCTCATGATGGTGGTGAAACTTTCGATCCAAAATTCGTTTATCCAGAAAGCATGGATTCAAGCAGATTGAAAATCCGTTATGCTGATGAAGGCGGAAAAGACAAAGACGGTGTTATTGAAATCAGACGAGGAGTCGAAGATTTGGACCTTGGTGATTCTCATTATGCTCAGGTTCGAATTCTTGTCGACGGAACTCATTATCTGAAAGGAATGGCCGTTTACTCTGACGATATGCCAGAAGGAACAGACATTATATTTAACACCAACAAAAATTCAGACACTCCAGTACTCGGTCCGAAAGGAAATACCATTCTTAAACCTATAAAGAATGACCCAGACAATCCATTTGGTTCATTGTTGAAAGAAGGAATTTACGATCCTGACGGTGAGGGAGAAGAGTCGAATTATATTTACTCTAAGAAACCAGGACAGTCTTATTATTACGATAAAGATGGAAATAAAAAACTTTCACTTATCAATAAGACAAGAGAAGAAGGCGATTGGGAACAGTGGTCCAAAAAGCTTCCGTCTCAGTTCTTATCAAAGCAGCCTCAGCAGTTGATTGACAAACAGTTAGATTTATCAATCAAGGACAAACAAGCTGAGTATGACGAAATTATATCCTTGACGAATCCAACAGTTAAGAAGGCTTTGCTTAGTTCGTTTGCCGAAGACTGTGACAAAGCAGCTGTTCACTTACAGGCAGCGGCTCTTCCAAGACAGAAGTACCAAGTTATATTACCATTAACATCAATTAAAGACAATGAAGTCTACGCTCCTAACTACGAAGACGGCGAGACGGTTGCTTTGATTAGATACCCCCATGGTGGTACTTTTGAAATCCCTATTCTTAAGGTAAACAACAAGAACAAAGAAGGCAATTATATTTTAACGAAGAACGCTAAGGATGCCATAGGTATTAATAGCAAAGTTGCAGAACGATTATCAGGTGCTGACTTTGATGGTGATACTGTAATGGTAATACCTTGCAATAGTTCAAGAAGTAAAGTTAGAATCACTTCCACTCATGAACTTGAAGACTTAAAGGGATTCGACCCTAAACTGGAATACGGCGGAAAACCAGAAGGCACTTTTAAGAAAATGAAAAATACTCAGATAGAAATGGGTAAAATTTCGAACCTTATTAGTGACATGAATTTGTTTGGCGCCCCTGAACCAGAATTAGCTAGAGCAGTAAAACACTCAATGGTTGTAATAGATGCTGAAAAACACGGCCTTGATTACAAGCAGTCTGAAAAAGACAATGGTATACCAGCACTTAAGAAGAAGTATCAGGGACACATTGGTGAAGATGGTAAGTATCATGAAGGAGCATCAACCCTAATTTCTGCTGCCAAATCCCCACAACAGGTATTAAAGCGTAAAGGTACCCCTACTATAGACAAGGAAACAGGAGAACTTAAGTACAAAGAAGTTGTTGAGACCTATACCGACAAAAAAGGTAAAACGAAAGTCCGTATGCAGGACTCTACAAAGATGGCAGAAACTAAAGATGCCCGTACCCTCATCTCTGATAGGAATACCCCCGTCGAAATTGCTTATGCTAATTATGCCAACACCATGAAAAGCATGGCTAATCAGGCTAGAAAAGAGATGGTTAATACTAAAGAGGTTAAGCGTAACCCATCTGCGGCAGAGACTTACGCCCCCCAAGTTTCTTCTTTGAAGGCCAAGCTAAACAACGCTAAAATGAACGCCCCCAAAGAGAGACAGGCACAGCTGATTGCTAATACAGAAGTTAAGGCTAAGAAACAGGAGAACCCTGACATGAAGAAGTCTGATGAAAAAAAGATAGCCCAGCAGGCCCTAACTAATGCACGTGCCCGGGTAGGGGCTAAAAGAACTCCTGTTGAAATAACAGAAAAGGAGTGGGAAGCCATTCAAGCAGGAGCAATCTCCCCTAGTGAATTAACCTCCATCTTAAACAATGCTGACATTGACAAAGTGCGTGTATTGGCAACGCCTAGAACTACCAATCAGTTGAGTACTGCTAAACAGGCTAAGATTAAGGCAATGCAGTCTTCTGGCTACACCAATTCTGAGATAGCCGATGCCCTAGGAGTGTCTACTAGCACAGTAATGAAGTATTCGTAAAAGAAAGGAGTAAAATTGTAGTGAGTAAAACAGATTCCAACACAACAACTGAGTTTGCGCTAACAACAATTGACAATCCTTTTGATCCGTTTACTCAGTTTGACAAGTGGTTTCTCTTTGACATAGAAAAAGGTTACAATTCTTGTGCCTATCTGGGTCGTGTTGCTTTTACATCCCCACAACTTTCTGACGAAGAAAACAATTTGGAAGTGGAAAGAGCAATTGACGAAATTATTCGAAACGATTTCAGAAACATTTACAAGAAAGTAAAAAGAGAAACAAAAATTGACGAAAAAGTTAATGAAACGAATTAACTAAAAAAGTTGCTTGATCGGTTAACAATGCTTTGACAGTATAGGGGGGGCCTATGAAAAAAACAGCCCCCCTCCGTCAT
>Ga0326512_10000432_pt1 | contig 36815 bp, 56 predicted proteins | sample 1_2617_0518_D_FD_203652 | JGI IMG/M metagenome (GOLD analysis project Ga0326512, IMG submission 203652) | Bovine rumen microbial communities from UC Davis, California, United States - 1_2617_0518 | ecosystem: Host-associated > Mammals > Digestive system > Stomach > Rumen | place: USA... | reverse complement strand
CTCCCTTACGCCGGACATAACTGTCATCAGTCCGGCGCTGGCCGCTGACTTCAGGGATTCCCAACCGGACGTGAGGGCCGTCCCGATCGGGGCCGCCTTTGTCTGGAGGGCTGTCAGGATTCCTCCTGCCTTCTCCCTTACGCCGGACATAACTGTCATCAGCCCGGCGCTGGCCGCTGACTTCAGGGATTCCCAACCGGACGTTAAAGACTTTCCGATTCCTGCGGCTTTGTCCTGAAGATTCTTGAGAATGCTAGCCGCCTTGGTACTGACTGTTGCTTTAAGAGATCCAAAAGCCTTACTAGCTGCGGTTTTGACTGTATTCCAGGCCCCAGAAAAATCGCCGTTAAGAAGCTGGATCAGCGCCGTCACAGTTGTAGTAACTGCGCCGACAACAGTATCGATAACCATCTGAATAGCGCCAAAAGCCGTATCGACAGCACTTTGCACACCTTCGACGGATATCTGAAAGTCACCGCCGAACAGGGTTATCAGGTTGTTGATAACCTCCACAACGGCCGTGACGACGGACGACACGACATCATGGATCCCGCCCCAGATCGTATCAAAGACGCCGCCCAGGGCACTAACCGCCCCGGCCAGGTCGCCGCTGAACAGGGCAGCCAGGCCCTGCACGATGCCAGCTATGACGCTGACCACCGTCGAAACGGCTGCTGACACCGCCGAAAAGGCACCAGTGAACAGAGGAGCAATAGTGCTGCAGAACCCCTGCCATACACTGGACAGGCCCTGGACGATGGAACCAAAGTCCACACCCATGGCGGACAGCGAAGACTTGATGCTCTCAATCGAGCTGGAGACAGAGGACTTCAGCCCCTCCCAGATGGACGTCATCTTGGAGCGAAAACCCTCATTCGTGGCCCATAACGTCATAAACGCCGCCCCGAGAGCAGCGACTACTCCGATAACGGCAGCCACCGGGGCAGATATGCCAGCGACAGCAACCCTTACCGCCGCCATGCCCTTCTGGAATCCCTTTATAGCAGTAGACGCTTTCAGAAAGACCCCGGGAAGCTTCGCCCCTACGATCAGGAGAGGAGCGAAGGAAGCGGCCAAGTCCGCAAAAGAGGCGGACCCATCGCCTAGGCCCGTGAGCGCTGATCCGATGTTGGACACCACGCCCTTGGCCACGGCCCCGGCCAGCTGAGCGCCCGCCGCAATAAGGCGGGGAGCTGCCGCCACCAGCGCCTCGCCAATGCGGGCCACGGCATTCTCTGCCGCGCCCATCAGCTCCGGAGAGCCACCGGCCAGGCCCTCGGCCAGTGCCACGATGGCGTCCGTCCCGGCGGTGATAAGCTGGGGGCCTATCGTCCCGACAGCCTGAAGGATGCTTGTCCCGATCTGCGTGGCCTCCTGGACCATGCCCGGGATCTGCGTGGTCATCCCCTGGACGAACGAGGTGACCAGCGCGCCGCCGGTCGCGATAAACTCCTTCATGTACGTGCCGGCGACGCTCAGGAAGCCAGAGACCAGCTCGGCTCCGGCCTGCCCCATCGCCGGAGCGTTCCTCCGGATGCCTTCCCCGAAGGAGGTGAGGACATCCTTCGCCGCCTGCACGACAGCCGGCGCGTTCTTTGCCGCCATCGTGATCGATTCGCCAAGCACGTCCCCGAAAGCGCCCGCCAGGCCGGTCAAGCCGCCCTTGTTCAGAGCATCGCCCAGCTTGGTGACCATCGTGGAGGCGTACTGCGTCATCTCCCTGAGAGGGTCCCGTATGTTCTTGTATATGCCTATCCCCACATCTGCCAGGGCAGACCCGAGGATGGCCGTATCGCCCACCAAGTTATCCATTTGGATGGCGTACATCTTGGCGGCCGCCCCGATGCCCTCGCTGGCATTCTCGGCGGCGCTCTGAAGCTCATCCCACTTATCCAGGTTGTCTATGAGCGCCTGGGCCGCCGCACGGTCTGTTTGCTTGAACAGCGTGTTAATGACGTTGTCCTTGGCCTGCTGGGTGTCCAGGGTGTTCAGGTAGTCGCCGATATCGCCCAGGGTATCCTGCAGCGGGCGCATGTTGCCGTTGGCATCGTAGGCAGAGACGCCCATCTTCTCAAACATAGCAGAGGCATCGGCGTTCCTGGCTTCCTGCAGGCTGTTGATGATATTCCGCAAGTGGGTGCCGCCCTCTGCCCCTGTATAGTCCACGTTGGCCAGGATGCCAAGCGCAGCCGCCGCCTCATCCAGGCCGCCGGCCAGCTTGCCGCCGGTAGCGCCCACGGTGGTGATGGCATCGCCCAGCCCGGCAACGTCTGTCTTAGCTTTGCTGGCTGTGATAGCCAAGACGTCGGCGAAGTGATTAAAATTCTCCTCCGTGGTATCCAGGCCCAGGGATGCCAAGCCAGCCGTCAGGTATCTGGACGAGTCCGCCAGACTGAGTGCACCGGCCCCGGCGAGGTTTAGCACGGTAGGCAGGGCCGTGGTGGCCTGCTCTACCCCGTACCCGGCCATGGCCAAGTTGTTCAGCGCCTGCGCTGCCTCGGTGGCCGAGAAGGAGGTGGTCGCCCCGCACTGCCTGGCGGCCGCCTCCAGGGCGTTAAAATTCGCGATGCCCTCTTCTGAAGAAGTGTCCAGGAGCATGGTAGCCGCCACCTGGGACATGGACGCCTCAAACTCCTTGCCCACACCGACGCTTGCCGCGCCGATGCTGGCAACGGCGGCCCCGGCCGCCATCATGCTGGTGGAGGCGGCCTTGGCGATACTGGATATGCCACTTTGTACAGTGCTCAGCATAGACGTAAAGGAGCTGTCGATCTTGCCGGCGATCTTGATCGCCAGCTGCTGCTCTTTACTTGCCATACGCGTCCGTCACCTCCTTGGCAATTTCAAACAACTCATTTATGGCTAAGTCATAAAGAGCGTCGAGCCCCGTCTTCAGAAGGATTGCCATCCGCACGCATATGCGGCGTATGGATGCGCCGTCGCCCGGACTTATTCCGCTCCGAAGAAAAAAAGCGTGATCCTGTTCTTAACCTTCACGGCCTCCCTAGGCGGGAGCCCCTCGAAAAACTCAATGGGGAGCTTGGAGCCCATGGCCGCAAACATGAGGGCGTATTCCATGGACATCTCGGGGAGCGCCGACACAGCGCCGGACCGGTCGAGCTTGCGCTGCACCGTGATCATATCCCTGGCAGACAGGTCCTCGATGCCGGACAGGTCCACGCCCTCATAGGTCTCATCCTCAAAGGTGTAGGGCTTTGCAAACTTGATGTAGTTGTCATTCTCATCCTGCACGGCTGCGGGGGCGGGGGCCGTGGTGGCCTTTACCGCCTCGACAGCGCCGGCATCGTCCAGGTGTTCCGCAATCTTAGATACTGCCATCTGCTATTCCTCGCTTTCCTGTTGTCAGACCCTCATCAGATCTGCTTCTTGACCTTCTTCAGGAGGTCCTTGCCGTTGACCTTGTAGACGAAGTTAAGCTTATCCAGCTCGAAGACCTTCTCCCCGGAGATCTCAAGCAGGTAGTAGAAGATCTCGACTTTCATCGACGGGGCAGAGCCTGCGCCAGCCTTAACGGATCCAGACGCAAAGCCTTTGTTCTTGCCCTTGATGACGATCCTGGTCGGAAGGAAATCGGTCACACCGGTGGCCTTTTCGATCGCCTGGCGGCTAATCCTGAGGGTCAGAGACACCGCCTCCGTCATCGATGCGATCTTATACATCTGCTTATCGTACTCACGGAACGGGATCTCGATCTCATTGGCACCGAACCGACCCACGATAGGCTCATCGATCTCGCCAAGGATGCCGGCCCCGTTCAGGGCTTCGGTGAGGGCTTCCCAGTCGGGAAGCGTCACCTCTTCGGAAATGCCCAAGAACTGGGTCGCCTTTTCTCCGAAATACACGTTGTAGCTGTTGACCTTGGTCGGCCTTGCATTGTTAGCCATTATCACTCACCTCCTAATGCCGCCTGAAGAAGGGACGGGTCGAACTCGAGGACGTTCACAATGTCCTCGGCCGGGGTATACGGGGCCAGCAACTGGTGGAACTTGATCTTCCCATCGAGGACGTTGAGGATGGTGTTCTCGTCCTCGCGGTATTCGATTACGGCTCCGGCGCACTTGCCCTGAGCAACCAGGGAGTTGCCCTTCATGTTCTCATCGTCGACGATGGCCTCGATCAGGCGATAGTTGGCCGGGGAGTCCACACGCTGGTGATAGGTCAAGATGAAGCTATTGCCCCACCAGCTGAAGAAACGCCGGCAGCAGAACCACATGTCCTTGGGGTCGGTAGAGGCCGGGTAGGCGGCGGTACGGTTGCCCCAAAGGATCCAGCCGTTAAAGTTGTTAAAAGTGGACACGCCGAAGGAGTTGACCACGTTGGCCCTCTGCTCATCCAGTACCACCTCGGCGCCGTCCTCCAGGCAGATGCCGGAAATAGCAATCGGGATGTTAGACGGAGACAGGTTCGGGATGTCGTCGTTGTCGGCGTCGGTGTATGCCGTATAGGCCGCCTTGATGGCAGAGCCGTGATAGATCTTGTCGCCGATCTTCGCACAGGGCCACATGATGTCCATATGCTCGGAGATCATGGCGGACGCTTCCTTCACGTCGCCCACGTCGGTGTGCTTGGTCGCTCCGGTCTCGGAGGAATCCAAGTCGACAATGCATTCACAAGAAAACACGCCATTGATGCCTTCGCACTTGGCGGCGAGAGCTGCGGCGATGTTGGGGTCGGAGGACCAGCCGGGGCACACGAGCAGACCCGGCGTCAGGTTCAGCTTGGGGAATACCTGCCGGATGACCTCCAGGCCCTTCTCGGTACCGGTGGAGGCGTTGTAGCCGCCGATGATGTCGGCCTTAGTAACGGCATCCGGGTCGATGGCCTTGCCGCTCACGGACAGCGTCACGGCGTTGCCGTTGGCCATGCCGCCCAGGACTGCCAAGATGGTGATCACGGCATAGCCCTTGTCGTCGAAGGTGACGGCGTAGTCGACGTCCTTCTGCAACGCAGTATTGTTGTACTTGACGACCAGCTCATCCGCCAGGATGCCCAGGTCCGTGGTCACGATCTGGCCGTTGCTAGTCGTGTAGTTCTTGGCGGCCAGCGTCTTCACATGAACAGTCGGGTCCAGGACGTTGATGGCTACCAAAGGATAAACGTTGGTGACGCGGAAGGACGCATCGATGCTCTCGCAGATATTAAAGCTCGCGAAATCATCGCTATAACCGAGGAGCTCGCTTGCCTCGGCAAAGCTATTGATCAGCAGCGGAGTATTCGTGCAAGCATACGGATCCGCCGCCAGATTAACAGGGGCGGTGCCGACGACCACCTGAAGACCGGCGGTCCCATAAATCGGTACTGTCAAGCTGGTGGGCTGCTCCAGTACCCTCACGCCATGGTTAAATGCCATTTTGCGTACCTCCTTTACCTAGTGACTGCGGTGCCCTGCACCATGTCATAGAGCATCCGATACCGGCCATCCGGCAGCGTGATCGCCTTGGCCACCTGAGCGCACTGCCCAAAAGGAACGATCAGACCCCGGATGGCGGGGACCTCCTTGGCCTTGGCCTCCAGGATGCCCGGAACCGTGCCATCTGCGAAGATGGTCCCGTGCTGGACGATCCTGTCCAGAGACGGCCCCATGTAGATGGTCGCCTTCAGAGCCTCTTCCCTGGGGGCTTCGGCCTCGGTCTGGGCTTCGTCTGCTCCGGCGCTCTTCTCCGGGACGACGCCAAGGCTCTCGCCGTCTTCTACCAGCGCCGTGTTGATGGGCGGCGCTACTGTCACATTATCCATCATGTATATCTATCCTCCCTTCTGATTGGAACAAGCTCGAATTTTAGTGCCATCCCCCCGAAGAAATAGGGGTATGACTCTTCGTCCTGGAGCGCCCATTGCATGGGCATGACGCACTCATAAGAATGCGCCAGGACGGGATTCTTGGAAAAGCGGTGGTGGACCACCTGTATCATGTGCATGATGTCCTTATAGCCCTGGTTGTCATAGCTCTTGTCGTGGACGCCCAGGAGCAAGGTCACATACACGGTCTCTGCGCCGTTCGGGTCTTCTATCGTCCCCTGCCCCACACGGACGATGATATAGGGAAACGGGTCCTCCTGGCTCTCAGCGGCGTAGTAGGTGCCCTCCTCGAGCTGTTCGTCTGTCAGACCCTCCGGCAGGCCCTTGGTGCCCTGGACGGGCAGGAACTGCTTGAAGACATGGAGGGAAGTCGGGTTCCCATCCACGTCGAAGTAGTGGGAATCTGAAAAGAGGCCCTCCAGCTCCTTGGCCAGGTCATCCTGTAAATAGGTCGCTATCATGCGTCAACCTCCTAGGATCCTGTCCACGGCTGCGTTGACTTGGGTCTGCAGCTGGGCCATGATCAGCGGCTCGGTAGGGCCGTACACCTGGCCCTGGTTGCCCACCATGGACGGGACGGAAAGGGAATGGAGCTTCTCGATCGGCAGCCTGGACGATCCCTTTCTGATAAACGGGCCATAATATTCGCCGACCTGATTCTGGAAGCCCTTCGAACCGAAACCCTTGGTGCCATTGGTCGTATTAATGAGGGCCGTCAACGTGTTGCCATGGCCCACGCCGCCATCGACGGTAAAGTTTCGCAGCTCCTCGGTGCCGCCCCTCACATAGATGATGGCGGTAAGATCGCCAGCCGTGGCCCGTTTCATGGACATGTGAGAGGTGATGTCCTTGTTCTTCTTGCCGTAGGTGTAAACCTCCCTGGTCTTGGATACCAGGCTTTTCTTGGCAGACGTCGCCGTCCGGTTAATGGCGTTCCTCAGCGCCCGGGGGGCCTCTTCCCCCATCCACTTCAGACGCCGGTCCAGTGCGCTGACGTCGGCCTGATCCAGTTCTATCTCTATCCGCATATCAGCTCTTGTTAGCCTCCAGGTGGATGGAGTAGACGCCGTCCTCGTTGGTGGAGTCGGTCACCTTGTACGTGCTGCCATCCAGGCGCACGATGGAGCCAACGGGAGGAAGCGGCCCATAATCCCGGGCCTTGACGTAGATGAGGGTAGTCCTCACGTTCACGCCGTCCATGTGGGACTTGGCCTTCTTCTCCCGATCTATCAGCTCGATGTTGTCCACCAGCGTCGGGATCTCTTTCCCGTTGACGATATGCACGGCGGCAAACTCATCCACGTTTAAAAAGACGTTTCCCACGTCCGCACGGATCTGCTCCTTGAAAGTCATCCGTCTACCTTCTTTCCCGGGCGCTTCCGCGGGGCCGGGGCGGCTCCTCTGGCCTGCGGCGTCGGGACCTTCCCCACCAGGTCAGCGCCAGGGCCGTGGCTAGGCTGCGCCTTGCCCTCCCGCCCCGGCTCGGCCGCCCTGGGCTTTGCCTTGGCGGGCCTTGCCGGCGGCGCTGGTTCCCCGTCCTCTGAAGCGGGAGCGATGCTCCCGGCCTCTATCCAGGCATCCAGGAGAGCCTGGGGCACGCCGCCCGGCACCGGGTAGCCCATGCGGTATAGGCCGCTCTGGTAGCAGACGGACCTGGTAAAGATGTATCCCGCCATGCCCATCACCCCATCAGCTTCACAAGGACCATATCGTCGCCGGCGTCTGCCGCTGCCACGGCGTACCCGGCGAAGACTGCGCCGGTGCCCTTGGTGGCGCTGATCGCACCGCTCACCAGGTACACGTCAGCGCCCTGGGTGATGGCGGCGTCGTCCTTCGGCATCTCGAAGACGCCGGTCATGTGGACAGCACCTGCCGCTCCATCTTCGATGTCCGCAGCGGCCACGCCGACATGGCCGCCGACGGCCACGATCTCCAGGGCCTCGATCTTCGCCCCGGTCCCGTTGGTGAAGTCGATGGCTTCGCCACGGTACTGGTATGTTGCCTTACTCATAACCACACCTCCTTTCCGTCAATGGATCATGCAAGGACAGCCCCGCCGTTCTTGACCAGCCCCCTGAAGTCACGGACGGACACGCCCCAGTCGAGATAGACATCCCACACGAAGCCCAGGGTCCCCGGCGTTTCCATCCTGCGGATGGTCGGGGTCTCCTGCCCATTGAGATAGTCGACCTGGATGCCCTTCGCGCTGGACGGGTCGGCCCCCATGAACCACGGGCACTTGCCAGTGCCAGCGAGGGCATTGAGAACCGGGCTCTCCACGATCTCCAGCGGGTAGTTGTAGAGCGGGTTATAGTCGTTGTTGGAACTGCCGGTCACCTGCGCGCTGTGGAAAATGACGCTCAGGTCGAAGCCGTAGCCTACCGGGACAACGATGGTCTTCGGCGTCACATAGATGGCGTCGTTGAACTGGTCCGTCTGCTTCTGAAGCAGCAGGATCATCGCCTGGATGGCCGCCTGCGTCGGGGCGGAGTCTGCCGCCGCCACGTTCTTGTGGGTGGCATGGAACAGGGCCACGCCGTCATAGATGACCGGGTTGTTATACAGGGCCCCGATGCACTGCTTGTCGATGGTCTTCTTGGCGGCAGCGGCGTAAAGCCCCGGTACCTGCGTGAGGAATCCGATGTCGTCATTAATGAAGGCCTGGCGGGTCATCGAGAACTGCTTCCCATAGGTATCCAACTTGCGGGTCGGCAGCATGGCCGTGCTGGGCTTGTCGGCGTGGATCTCGCCGCCCTCCGGGACCTTCTCGAAGTCGCCTACGCCACCGATGAGATACTCATGGTCGGGGGACTCCTTGAAGTCCTGCAGCGTGCCCTTGGTCGTGAACCGCTCGAAAGTGGTCGGCACCTTGCTGTAGGCGTCCACGATGCCCTTTCGGATCGTCTGGTCCATGATCGCCGGGAAGCTGGAGGACGGGTTGTAGAACTGCCGGCAGAGGGCGTTATACAGGTCGTCGGAACTTGCCCGGGTCAGCTTCCCGGCGCCGACGGTCACGCCTTCACGTTCCAGGCACTCGATGGCCAGGTCTCGGAGGCTAATCCCCCTGAAGTCCCTGGCACCGTCTGCCGGCGTAGCCGGGGTAATGCCGGAACGCATCAGAAGGCCGTCAGCGGCAGCGGCCCGGAACTTGTCCTCCTCGGCCGCTTCGACCTGGACGGACGTCCTGATCGGTGCCCGGTTCGCCCGAATGTGCTCGATCAGGGCGGCCCTGACTGCCTCGACAGTACTGCCGTCCTCGATATAAGACCGGCAATCCATCCCAAACTCTCCGCACATGTCCGTAATCTCACGGACTCTCGCCCGCTCTGCTTCCACTGCCGCCCTGGTGGCCGTCTCGCCTGCCTGCGGTGCGGCCGCAGGAGCCGCCGGCGTTACGGGCGGGGCCGCCGCCTGTCTTGCGTCGATCGCCTCGAGCGTCCGCTGCAAGCCGTCGAACTCCGACAGCTCCTCGGCGGTCATCGCCCTGCCCTCGGCCCTTGCCTGCTCAAGCAGGGCGCGCTGACGGGCTAAGATTTCCTCTCTGCCCATGGCTATACCTCCTTATGGTTTAAGTTGTTGTTATATGTATAAAGCCTCTGGTATGTCTCGAGCATGTCAGTGCCCTGGCTCTCCAGAGACCGGCCAACCCCCACAGTTGCATCTGCCGGGACGGACACGATGGACACCTCAAAGGGCGTCCAGCGCTTGGCGATGGAGCAGGGGCCAGTAAACCGGCCGTCCTCTGACACAGCGCCCGGCGCCACGTCCTCCCACACGTCCACGGCATACCCGACAGACACGCCCTTGAGCGTCCCGCCTCTGACCTTCTGATAGATAACCTCGGCGTCTGCGTCAGCGTCGAACGTGACTTGTGCATAGCCCCGGTTATCCTCGATCCAGGCCTTGTCTATCCTCCCCAGTACTTCGTCCCGGTCATGATTAAACAGCAAGACACCGATACTGTTCAGGCGGTCCAGGTCGACGCATCCGTCGGCATGGCTCAGTATCTCAGGGCCAAACCACCTGACATAGGGGTCTTCTGAAGAAAACGACAGCGTGAAGGTCCGGCCGCCGGCCTCGCCTTCCTCCTCACGGATAAAGCACCCGGGGAAAGACCGGGTCGCATTACTGCTCCTGTCCTGTCCCGCCGCCGTCGCTTTCGTCTGGTTTGCCGACGCTGTCGCCGTCGTCTCCTCCGGCAGGGGCGTCGCCGTCCGGCTCATCGGCGGCTGGTCCGCCATCGCTGCCGTCCGGGCTTTCCTCCTCTGCCTCGCTCTGTAGCTTGCCATCGAAAAACACACCTCCTAAATCCACGCCCTGGGCCTTTCCATACTGGAGCACCTCTACGATGTCATCTATCTGTGCACGCCAGTCGGTGCCGTTCTCGGCGCTAACCTGTTTGAAAGTCTTCACACCAGTGTTGAGCGCCGTCTTCGTGGCTGTCGCCTCTTTTTGCGGGTCTATCCATTTTTTGGGCTGGACGATCCACTCATGCTCCAGGTACTGGTCTTTCTTCTCCCAGAAATCCGGGAGGCTTACCGCACCCGACAGGACGCAGGAGATGACAAAGGTCTCATAGATCTCATCCAGGACAGCTATGAGCGCTTCCTGCTCCTCGACGAATGTGAGTTCATCTTCGATGGCTCCCTGCCGGGCAGAGGAGTAGTTCGTCTCTGACATGTCCCGGGACATGGCCTCATAGGACAGGCCCTGCCCGGCACCGATCAGGCGCTGCATGAGCTTGACCACCTGGGCGGCGTCCACGCCCTGGCCGGTCGGGTTTACCACCGTGACGTCGTCGCCTGCGTTGAGCTCCCGGATCATGCCGGGGGTCAGACTCTTGCCCTCGTAGTCCATCCGGCGCTCCATGGATGTGGCGGGCCTGCCGACTCCAGAAACGGGGAGCGCCTTCTTAATGAAGACCGAGAGACAGGCTTCTATCCGCTGTTTGACGCTGACCGCCGTGATGAACTCGTTGCAATCCCTGATCCTTGTCAGGGTCTGGGCCATGTCCGACATCTCCCGCACCTGGGAGGGGCGCTTCTTTGTAAAGTAGAAGATAACGTCCTTGGCGTCGATATACTGCGGGTCCGCCGGCGTCATCCCATCCAGCTGATACGTCCGAATCCAGTAGCCCATGGGCCGGTTGTACTGGCTGTACTCGATGCCGTTCAAAATTTTGTTGCCCTTCCCCTTCGGCGTGGTGGCCATGCCGTCCAGCTCATCCACCTCGACCATCTGAAGGCTAAAGGGGACGATGCCGTCCCGGGTGTATCGCTTAATGAAGAGGACGCCCCCGTCCACCTTCTTCCTGACCACGGCCATCCTCATGATCTGGCTAAGCGACTGCTGGCCCGTCACGTCGCAATTCCGAGCCTTGCACCATCGCCGCCACAAGTCCTCTATGGCCTTGTTCACAGTGGCGGTGCCGGTCTTCGCCTGAAGTTGGAAGCCCCGGCCAACGGTGTTCCGCTTGAAAGCGCCGAGGATGGCGTTCATCACGTCGGAATTACGCTCCAAGTCCCTGGCTCTTGCCCGGACCACGTCACGGCTGTAGCCGTCCGTATTCTCGGCGGAATCGTTCTGAGTGACCCACGCCGCATTCAGGCGGCCATAGCTCCCGGCATCGTAGTGCCGGATCTCGTTATATACATTTCTCCAGGCAGCACGCTTTGCCGCGGCTGCGGGCGATACCAGTGCCACCAGGCTGTCAATCACGCTCATCGTCACCGTCCTGTCCCGGTAAAGACCGCTACATAGGTGTCGTCCATGAACGGCGACGCATTGGCGGCGGCTACGTCGGCCGCCAGCTCCTTCTCCATCGTCCTGAGGAGCGCCAAGTCGGCCCTGGTAAGGCTCCGGGAGCCGATCTTATAGGACTGGCCGCCGTAGAGCACGGCTTGGATGGCCTCTCGTACCTGGACTAGCCGCTCTTCCGGCGTCTGTGGTGCATCTGCCATAACGGCCTCCTCTCCTAGATCCAGTTGTCATGTGTTCCTATCCAATTTTCCTCTGGAGTGCTCGGCTCCCGCTTCGGGGTCGGTTCCGGCGGACGCTCCGCCTCGAGGTGCAGATATCTCACGCCCCGGATGTCTGCCGCTGCCATGGCGTAGACCTCGCAGTCCAAATAATGGTTGTCGATATGGGAGCGCCTTGTCTTCCAGCGCTGGACGATGCGCCCGCCGGTCTTGACATTGACCTTGTGCTCTGCCGTCACCTGGTTGGCGTACTCCTCATCGCATCCCTGATAGACCATCCACGCCCCCGTGCTGCCGGGAGACTTTTTTACACGAGCGGCGATCATATCCTTATATTTCTCGCCGTCCACGATGGCCAGCGGCAGGCCATAGGCCCGGCTGTCGACCTTGTCTATCTTGGATATTCTGAAATGCGACGCCATCGGGTTCGAGGCACCTTTGGCGGCCATGGCCCAGTCCTGGTTGTCCACACAAAAAGCATACGTGCTATCGGCCTGATACCCGGAGTCGACCAGGCACAGGGCAACGAGGAACTGGTCGCCCCTGGTATTCTGGAAAGGCGTGTTCATGATTAAGGCGATATCGTCCCAGGAGAGCGCCTGCCCGTGGGCGATGTTCTGGCTTGTCATGTAGTCGCCCCACGCCCTGACCGACCAATAGAAGCTTGTCTCCTGCACATCCACGCCGGCCGTGATCAGCTTCGCCCAGTCTGGAACGACCATAGCGGGCGTGCCGGTCTGCTGGGCAAGCACGCTTTCGGCGCTCACGTTCAGGCGCTCATCCTCCCACGGCTCAGCAAGCCAGGAGTTGACAAAATTCTGCAGCGCCTCCGGGTCGTCCTTCGACCGCATGAAGGCCAGGGCGATGTCTGAAAAACGGACGAACGGGGAGTAAAGCGTATTGAGCCAGTACCCAACAGTCTTGTGGACGGAGGCGGACTCCCGGACGATACGCCATTCTCCCGCCTGAAGCATCCCGTCCTTGTAGGCGTCCGTGATGACGCACCCGCACTCCTGGCAGACATAGGCAGCCTGATCGGCCCTTTCTGAGATGGTCAGGTCGTCGGCCTTCTCTGGCCAGTGGAGCTGCTTAAACTTCAGCTCGATGTATTCCCCGCAGTGGGGGCACGGGACGAAGAAGTGCTTTTCCACGTCGGCGTCCTCCAGGGCCTTCCAGATGTGGCCGGTCTTGATGGTCGGGGTGGATGTCATGTAGATCTTTGCCGTGGCGAAGGTCTTCGTCCTCTCCCTGGCCAGGGAGATGGGGTCGCTCTCTTTCTTTGAGGCCCCGGGGAACTTGTCCACCTCATCCAAAAAAAGGTATTTCACGGCCTTGGATGCCAGGTCTGCCGGGCTGTTAGAGCCCACCAGGTTCAGATACATACCATCGAACTGCATCTCCAGGAGCTCCGACTCCGTCTCATGGTAAAGGCGCTTTAGGGCCGGGCAGTTGTCTATCATCGGCTGGAGCCGGTTTTTTGACACACTCCGGGCCAGGTCGTCAGTGGGATATACCAGCATCATGGGGGCCGGGTCCTGGGCGATGCCATAACCGAGCATGTTGAGCAGGGCCTCGGTGCCGCCGCACTGTGTCGGCTTGCAGAAAATGATCTCCCTGGTCTCGTAGTTGCTCAGCTCGTCCATGATGTCCTTTAGGTATGGCGTCTTCCGGTTCTTCCATGGGCCGGGCATGGCCGAAGACTTGGAATCGAGGAGTCGGTAGCGTTCCGCCCATTCTGAAACCGGAATATCCTCCGGCGGCCGCAGCATCCGGAGCGACTCGGCGATGTAGCCGGGCACCTCGTACTTTTTCCGCCACAAGCGGCGCTGCTTAGCTGCCGGCATCCTTCGCCCCCTTGCTGGCCTTGGGCTTGGCCGTCTTCGCCGGTTTGGCTTCTTTGCCCTCCTGGGCCTCCTTGGCTTCCTTGGCGTTCTTCGAAGCGGCCGCTTTGGCCTCCTTCTGTGTCACGCCGGCCACCACGAAGGAGTCGAGGAGGGCGGCTATCTCTGCGGACAGCTCCTTCTCCATCCTCCTGGCCTCCAGCGGGTCCAGCTGTCCGGCGATCATGCCGACCGTCCTGGACGGGATGGACATGGAGAACTTCTTCAAAGAAACAAAGAACCGGGCATAGTCCAGCTTGACCTCCTCAATGGAGATATACTCCCCGGCGGCGATCGCTGTTTTTAACCGGTGGAGCTCGCCCTGACTCTCTTTGAGTGCAATGTCTGCCTCCAGCTTCTGGGTCTTCAGCTCGGCCTCCCTATCGGTGGGACCGCGCTTATGGAAAGCTTTCTGCGACAGGTACTCCACGTACTTTTGGATGGTGGGGACCAGGTCGTAACACCGGGCCCGGCCGGGGCCGCCCTTCGGGGCCGCGATCGTCGGGATGATTCCCTCTTGGGTCAGCTCGTGGCACCGGCGGACACTGAGCCCGAAAAGCTTGGCGACGACATCAACCCGGCAGTATCGAGCGGCCGGGAGGCCGGTCGCCTCGTCCAGCTCAACCGCTATTAATTCCTTTTTTTCTGTCGTTGCCATTAATATATTTTTACCTCTTAATTAATTAGTTATGCGATATATCAAATAATTTTGATAATATCCCCAAAAATATTGGACCGTCCCCGAGCCGCTCCATTTTCGGGGGCCGCCAGGACCCGCCCGCCGGACGGGGAGAGGGGCACCCCTTGCAGGCAGCCGACCCGAAGGCCTGCCGAGCCTCTTGTCTCGAATCAACTTGAAGCTGTGAAGCCTTCACAAGACACGACAGAAGCCTAGCACATGCAGGGGCAGGGCATAAGTGGCAGGGGCATGGGCACCATGCGGCAGGGGCCAGACGCAATCCGTTGGCCCCTGCCCTTCCCCCTCTGGCCTCTCGTATCATCCGCTCCTCGCGGCAGGGAAGCTGTCAATCCGCTGGCCCCTGCCCTTCCCCCTCTGGCCTCTCGCATCATCCGCTCCTCGCGGCAGGAGAAGCTTGAACTAGCCCGCCATGTTGCAGCATAAGCAGCTGCAACGACAGTGCCTGGATAAGCCCGCCCGACGGCGCACAGACCCAGGCCCACGCAAAGCAGCTGCTCAGCGTGCGAGGAACAGTAACAGACAGCGTCTATGCTGTAGAGCACCTGTCTGATACACTGACTAATATACAGTCCAAAAGAGTCCAAGTGAGTCCACACTTTCGGGAAGACAAATAAAAAAAAGACCAAGGGCCATCACTGGCCCCTGATCATCTCCTGTACCTCGCTATATCCTAGCAGCTCCCTGATCCCCGCCGACGCCTTGCTAAAGCACGACGACCTGGACATGTGCGCCACCTCAGCCACCACCCCCCACGACAATGAGTCCAGGTATCTGAGCTCCAGTACATACCGCCTCTCGCTGTCAGGTGGCAGCAAGCACAGCGCCCTGACCAGGCCATCCCTGGCCGAGGCAGTGGCGGCCCTCTGATCCGCTAAAGCCTTTGCGCATTGAGCCCTTCTTTCCACCCGCCAGAAATTCCCGGAGCGATCGCCCCCAGGGGGGAGGGGGTGCCTGTTTAAATCAGGCCCCTGCTCTCCGACATCCGCAGACCCTGGCCCATGTGGTGCCGAGGTCTGCCCTCTGTTCTGCCGGCTGTCATCCGGGTATCCTGGGCCGATGCCCCGTCCCTGGATACCCGTCCCTGTTTTTCCTGGCCCTTCCCCGGGGTCAGGGAATCCCGTCCCTAAATCCCGGAGCGTTTCATCGGCTCCGGGTACGGGGTCTAAAGGGAAGCTCCCGCCTTCAACTGGCAAGCGCTTGCCCCTCGCATCCGGAGCGTTTGCCTTCGCTCCGATGCCGGGGTTTTGGTTTTTGCCTTCTGGATTTCCTGGCCCTGTTCCCTGGATAGGGGAGGGGGCGCCGGAAAAATCCTGAACTGTTTCCCGGAGCGTCACCCCGGGTTGGGGGTCCGGGGCCCCATGCCTGCCCAGGTCTTTGTCCAGCCTGTCCAGCCTGTCGGCCAAGCGCTTCTCCTGCTTCTGCGCTTCCCCGTATCTGGAGAGGTAGGTCTTTAGCGCCTGGAAGTCAGAGCGTGCCATCGCCGCCGCCCTCCTCTCCCGCATCCTGGGCAGCCAGGAAATAATAGCGGCCCTTTATCTTCCTCACGCCGTAGAGGCTCCGCTCCTTGTGGTCATAGTCCCGGATGCGCTCCCCTCGGTGGGTCATTGCCACCAACAGGTCGCCGATGAGGGACACGCACTCGGCCTCCGTCAAGCTCCCGGCCCCGCTCCTCAACAGCTTCAAGGCTATCTGGTCATGTCGCTTCATTCTGCTTCGCCTCCTCCCATACTGGCCGGAGGAGCTCCTCCACATCCTCCGGCCAGCAGACCACGTAAGCCTGGCCGCCTGCCGCCTGTATGTCCTTGATGGTCTTCAGCTGGAGCTTCGTCGCCCTCCCGAAATAGGGGCGTTTGATCTCGAACCCAAAAAACCGGCCGCCGATGACGGCGCACAGATCAGGGAGGCCACCTTGTGAATAGCTCCCCTGGGCCGCCTTCCAGATGAAAGAGCTGGGGAACATCTCCTTGATCTTCTCCCTGATCCGGGCCTGCCATATCTTCTCCGGCGGGATGTGCGCCTGCAGATACTGTTCTGCCTGCTCCCTGGTCGTCACCTCCGGAAGGGAGGCGTCGGCCACCAGCGCCCTGATGGCCTCCTGCTTTGTCCCGTACCTGAGCCTAGACATCCGCCCCCGCCCCTTCCATGCCCACGAACGTGACCGCTCCGTCTGGCCCCTTGTAAGCGCCCCGGATGCGCCCCTTCCCGCTCCTCGCCCTCTCAGTGGGGAAAAGTGTGACGTTGGACTCGGAGGGCCGCTCTTGGCTCCTCTGAAGCGTATAAAAGACATCCCTACGCCGGCGCTCTTCCTGGGTCTCTTCCTCAGCCATCCTGGAGAGTCTGGCCTTCCTGGCCGCCTTGCGCCGGCGCTCTTCCTGGACCGCCCAATACCTGAGGGTAAACACCGTGGTGGCAAAGCTCGCAATAACTCCCGATACAAGCCCCATCAAAACAGCCATGATGATCATCTCCATTTTCTCTTCTCCTCCCACAGCCTGCCGCCATCCGGCACAGCCTCACCTTCGCCGGGCCTTCTCCACGTCCCGGCATCCTCGTTCCAATACATCCCAAGGTAGTAGTTGTATATCTTCAGCTCGTCCGGCTCTCTCAGATCGAGCACCAGGCAAGCGCACTCCTCGACGTACCCGGCCAAGGCGGCCAGGAAGGCCGTGTTCGTCTCCCTGGCGATCGCCATCGCCTCAGCCGCATCATAATGCCTGTATACCGCCCTCCGGAGCCTCGACAGCGTGCCGGCCCCATCCAATGTCCTGGCAAATACTCCGGCGATCTCCTCCGGGAACCAGGACGGCAGCGGCCCCACGGGGCGCAGACCATCCGGCACCCTTACCGCTTCCTCCTTCAGGGCCTGGTTTATCTGGCTCTTTAACCTCCCATAGGGGGCGGCGTACTTCGTCCGCAGCAGCTCGGCGGGGACCTTCTCCCGGTTTGCCTTCAGCCTCTGAAGGAGCGCCTCCAGATCCTTCTCACTCATCGCTGTGCCCTCTGCTCCCTCTTGCGCTCCCGCTCATGCGGGCAGGTCGCAAAGTGGAGCCGGTAGGCCATCCCGTCCGGCTCCTCCGAGGCGGCATAGTGCAGATAGCCCTTGACCATCTCCCCGTCCTCTGTGAGGAGCCGCTCATAGCCGCCCGCCTTGTACGGCAGTAGGCTGGGATCGCAGGGGAGCGCCTTTCCCTCCGGCGTCTTGACAAAAATGATTTCTGCCTGGCAGTATTTGCAGTTAACGATCTTCTTAGCCATTCTCTCTTTTCTCCTCCCATAACACCGGCCTCATCACCTCCAAGCTCCTCCTCATGTCGAGGATCCGCTGGTTCCTGGACCCTCTGAACCTGAGCGAGATATCCCGTTGCTCTTCCATAAACGGGCCATCCACAAGCACGTCGATAGCGCACAAGATCGTGGACGTCATCGGCCCGTGGCATCTCTTGTCCCCGAAGTCCAGCAGCTCCTCGAGCGTGAAGCCGCTATAGACCCATATGCTCTTGCCGAGCGCCCGGGCTCTGAAGATGAGCGGGAACAGGGCCTCCTGGTTCTCCGGTTCCATCGGTTCACCGCCCAGGATGGTCAGGCCGTCGTTCCCGTCGGCCTCCAGCGTCTCGATGATGCCGTCCTCCGTCCGCAGCGTGTACGGACGGCCAAACTCAAAATCCCATGTCTCCCGGTTGAAGCATCCGGGGCAGTGCCGCCGGCAGCCTGATACGAAGAGGCTGGTCCGGCATCCCGGCCCGTTTGCAATATCCGCCAGATATATCTTCCCGTAATTCATGTCGGTCACTCCAAAACCTTAAAGAGCAGGTCCACGGTGTGGTCCAGTCTGTCGATCCATGGCTGGATGCCGAGGAGGGTGTGGCGGCCCACCGGCTTCTGGCCCGTCCCCATCTCTGAGAGGGCGGCCTGGATCATCTGGACCTCATAGGTGGCCGATTCCACCAGGAGCGTGCTGAGCTCCGCCGCATCTGCTTCGCCATCTGCTACGATTGTTTTGTATCTCCCCTCGCTTTTCACAATCATCCTTGCTTTTCCTCCGATTTTGCCCTCGAAAAACCATGCAAACTTGCAAACTTTGCATGTCCAATAAAATGGTCTTTTCGAAGTCTTGCACAGATTTTTGTACAACATTTGGGGTGTTCCACCTCCCCATCTGGGCCGGTTACACCTTTAGGTGTAACCTTTTTGAAGCCCGGAAAGCCCCATGGCTGTAGGGGTTCCGGGGTCGGTTACACGGTTACACCTAATTCTGGGAATAAACCTCTATATAGAGAAGTTGTTTGCATTGTGGGGTAGGTCTGCAAACAACTTCGCTATATATAGTTTATATATCCGAAATTAGGTGTAACAGGTGTAACCAGACCCCTCTAAGCACTGCGGTTACTGGGTTTTTAGGGTTACACCTAGGTTACACCTAAGGTTACACCTAATTTTTAGGTGTAACCTTCAGAAGGGCAGTTCCATCTGCTCTCCATCGCCGCCTCCGTCGTCAAATGGGATGCCTTGCGGAGCCGGTTCCCATTCAGGCTCCTGGGGCTTCGGCTTCTCTTCTTTGGCCCCGCCTGCTGCCACGTCCAGGTCGAAAGCGACCACCCGGCAGGGCTTCCCGCCTAGCTTCTTGACGATGCTGTAGACGGTCTTGCCGGACGCCTCGACGGTATAGGCGACCAGGCCGGCCTCTGCCAGATACCGGATGGTCTTCCGGTATGAGAAACCGCCCTTTTCGAGCGCTTGCGTCAGAAGAGAAGGGAAGATGTAGGCTTTCCCGTCCTCCAGCGCGCCCAGGCGTTGCCCGAATGCATCGCCGCCGAAGCTTGCCTTGTTAGACAGGATCCAGTCCACGATGTACTGCTTTGCATTTTCATTGACGTCGTCTACGCCGGAGCTCTGCTGCTCTGCCGCAACGGATGCGGCCATCTGGACCGCATGGTTCCAGGATGTTTCCGGGATCTGAAGCGGGATCTTGCCGTCTGCCGGCTCCGGCGGGGCGTCGTTCCCGAAGACCCACATGTCCACCAGGGCATCGGCCAGGGCGACCACGGCTATCTCTGTGACATGCGCCATGGCCAGGTCCGGTCCCAGCTTCCTGACCTCCTCCACCATGCGGGCGTGGGCGGCCCGGATGTCGCCCTCATCCGTGTGGAGCACCCAAGAGATGAACAGCGGCCCGGCGTGGCCGTAGTCCGCCGAGGCGGCCCTGTGCATGGCCATGCCGTCCTCCTCATGCTCGAAGGGGCCGTTATACAGCTCTATCGTCCGGGCGGACACCCCCGCCTGGGACGTGTTGGTGGCCAGCGGCTCCTCCCCGGTGGCCAGGGCGATGGTCTGCCAGGATGTCAGCGCCTGAAGGCCGCCGGTCTTCGTGCCACGAAGCCGCCCGGACCCTGAAGCGATCATATAGACCATTTTCTCGAGGCCTTGCTGGTCCTTTCCGGCCAGCTGCCTCTCATCGATCCCCATCGGCAGGTCCCGGTAAAATCCCGCCATCCTCTCGATGGCCACGGTGGTGGCATTGAAGGTCGCCAGGATCTTCTCCCAGTCCCCCCAGACCGACAGGGCGGCTTTCAGCGCCGCCGTCTTGCCGGTCTTTGCCCCGCCCCAGTTGTAGACCATGAATATCCTCTGTCCCACGATCTTGAGCAGGGGAGCGGCAAAGCTGGCAGCCAAGATAAATCTGAATTTATACTTGTCCCTCTGCCCGCCGATTGCCGTCTTCCAACCCTCGAACGTGCCGGCCGTATGATACCCGGTCGCCCATCGGGCCATGGACGGGTCGGCATCCAGGACGATGCCGTCGCCGTGGCCGGGCAGGAACCTGTCCTTCCCGATCCACCCGAGGGACGACACAGACGCCGTCCTCGGGATCAGGTCCATGTTCTCGGCTTCCAGCTCCCCGAGATACCCGACCACCTGCCGGGCATTCTCTGACGTGACGGTGCAGCCGAGCTCCATGAGGCAGGTGATGCCTTTGGCGGTGAAGACGGCGGGGCGGGGGAGCACTGCCGTCTTCCAGGTCTTGTCCCGGCGGTAGGCCACCTCCACCTTTTCTTCTGCCGTCTCCAGGTTGACCAGGCGCTTCGACAGCAGGATGGGCGTCTTGCAGACCAGCTCCGGCAGCTCCGTCTTCTTGTTTATCCGGTAGATGCCCTCGTTGGCGAAGACCCACCCGTCGGCCTGCCGGAGCTTTACCGGCGCTCCCTCGAGGCCCGCCGGGGCCGCCTTGGCTTCCAGGTCGACCTCTTCGGCCGACTTCACGGCCCCCATGATAAGGCGGGCCGCCTCCTCCTTGCCCCGCTTCAGGAAAAGCTCGGAGGGGTCTTTCGTGCCGAAAGTGCTGCAGGACAGCCGGAAGACCTGCCCGCCATACCCTGCCGTCCTGAGCCCCTTGTGGACCTTATCAAAGAATGTCTGGCCGCCCTGATCCGGCTCGACATGGATGTACACCTTGCCAAGGTCACAGAGTTTCTTTGCGAACTCCGGCTTGAAATTTGAAGCCCCCGGCGATCCCAGGGCGGGGAGGCCGAGGTGCCATAGCGTCTGCGTGTCGCTCTCTCCCTCCACCAGGATGACGTATCCGGCCTTTCTGATATCTGGATACCTCCAGTCCCCGTACAGGTTAATTTTGCCGGCCGACCCGTATCCCCACCGGAACGCCTTTTTTGCATAGCGTTTTCGGTAAGTGTAGGCCGCCCCGCCCTCGAGGAAGTAGGGCATCTTCACGTAGCTGATCCCGTCCCGCCCCCTCTCCGTCGTCAGGCCGCAGACATCTGAAAGGAACTCCTCCGGGAGCCCCTTTTCCAGGGAGTACTCCTTGACCGTGTAAGACTGGAGCTCCGGGCCGTCCTCCCGTTTAGCCGGCCCCTGCTTCTGCCCGGCCCTGGCGGCTCTCGCCGTCTCGTTTGGCCCATCCACGTGGTACTTGGCCAGGATCTCCTTGAAGGCGTCCTTAGTGTCCAGGGCGTGGAGAGCGGCGTAGAAGGTCGTGAAGTTTCCGCTGGTCCCTTCGGCGAAGCAGGTCCATTTCCCCGTCCGCAGGTCGGCGGAAAAGCTGTCCTGCTTATCGGGGTGGAACGGGCACAGGCCCACCAGGTGGTCCCCCGTGATCTGTGCCCGCTTTATGACGGCCGAGTACTCGCCCCTATAGTCGACGACGTCATCGATGTTGACTTTGTTATATCCATCCGCCATTTTCCCCTCTCCTATCTATGTGCGGTGGGGGGGGGTAGCCCTCCCTGATGGCGGTGGTCAGTTGAATGGGAGCTCCTCCATGTCCGTGTCCGGGATCTCCAAGAACCCCTCGGGGTCAGTGATGACCGGCGGGGCCGCCTTCGGTGCCGGCGCATCCGCCGCAGCCGGGGCAGCCGCTTCGGCCTTGGTCTCCTGCGTCCTCTCGCTGCACATGCGCTTGATGACAAGGACCTTTTCCACATCCTCGGTGGATAATGTGGAAACGTGTGAAAAGATCACCTTCGAGTAGTCCTTGCCCTCCGGGCTGGTCTCCTTCTTCAAAGTCAGCTTCGTGACATGGGCATAGGGCGGGATCTGCTTCCTGGCGATCCACATCCCCACGTAGTCCTTGAATGCCTTCAGACTGGTGGGCGGGATCTGGATGATAACCGGCATCGCCCGCCCTTCCATCAGAAAGTACAGCCGGCGCATGTTCTTACAGGCCTTCCCCCTGCCGGCAGACCCAAACTTGTTATAGGGGCACTCGCCGCAGTCCCGGTAGACCCCCTCGGCCGACACATAGCCCGTGTGCCCATCCAGGGAGGAGCAGGTGGGAGCGTTGCGCTTGTCGCCGTCCTTACTGCCTGCGTCCTCTTCCCAATATGCGTTGACGGCGTGCTGGTGCACGATGATGCCCACCAGCTCCTTGACCACGTCGGGGTTGTTCTCATCGTCCCCGGCCACCTCAAAGGCGATATGGCCGCCTCCCGGGACCTTGATGATCTCAAAGGGGACACTCCCCAGGCCGTCCATCTCCTCGGCGATCGTACCGCCCAGGTCCGCGTCGATCGCGGCCAGGTTAAAAACGGGTGCCTCGTTTGCCGGCACCAGGGCTTTCGTATCTGCCATTGCCTCTTTCTCCTTTCATGCGTCAGAAGTAGTAAATGTCCCCATACTCCCCCGTGTCGATTTTTCCGCAGGCGTCAATGTAGCACCAATCAGCCTCATCACGCCCCTGTCCGTTCACTCCTATTTCGGGCAGGCAAATGGCTTTATGGCGAAGTCTGAAAAGCGCTATATAATCGCTTTGGCCCGGATCGTATGGAAAATTATTTTTTACATAGCTCCATGCTTCCATCCTGTTCATCGCATCTATCTCTCACATGTTGGCCGCCTGCATGGCCGCCATGGCCTTCAGCTGCGTCTTGGTGGCCTTGGTATCTGATAGGTCAAAATACTCCCACTTCCGGATGACCGGGGCCAGGGCATTCGGCACCTGCGCCACGCCCTCCTCATCGGCGTTGAGCTCTGCCGCTTCCGCCACGGCGGCGGACAGGGTGGCGGCAGGCACGGACTCCTTGACCTGGATAATGTCGCCCATCCCGGCGGCCCGCAGCGCCTCGAACAGCTCCTCGTCGGATACGCCCTTGCCCTTCTGATACTTGCACTTATAGGCGGCGCTGATGCACCGCTCCCCATGAACGAAGACCGGGGTCTCCGACAGGATCATGGCATCCAGCAGGGTCTTCTTCGCATCCTCTGCTGCCGCCTTCAGACTCTTCAGATCTTCCTCGGCCTGATCGGTCTCAGCCTTCAGGTCCTTGTACTTCTCCAGGAGCTCTCCCAGCTCCTGGACGCTCAGCTTCTTCTCACTCAAAGTATTTCCTCCAATCATCGACAATCGTGTGGGCTAGCTCTTCTTTTGCTGACAGGGCCGTCATGATCTTCTGGTCGATGGTGTCCTCTGCCAGCAGGTGGATGTATGTGCACCGGTTGACCTGGCCTATCCTATGGATACGGGCCAGGCTTTGGGTGTAAGTCCCGTAGTTAAACGTAAGGCTGTAATAGACGCAGGTGTCCGCCGCCGTGAGTGTGAGGCCCAGGCCGGCAGAGTCGATCTGAGCCAGGCAGACCATCACCTCCGGATCTTCCTGGAATGCCTTCACGACATCTCCCCGGTCGGAGATCTTCACATCGCCATAGATGCATCCGTATCCGATCCGGAGCCGCTTTAAAAGCTCCTCGATCTTCTCCAGTTCTGCCAGGAACCGGCAGAAGATCACGATCTTTTTACCCTCTCCCAGGACATAGTCGGTCAGGATGTCCTCCAGGGCGGCCAGCTTCCCATCAAACCGGAAGACGGGCTTTGCCCCGTCATCCGGCTGCAGGAAGCCGCCGGTAAACTGCTGGAGCCGGAGGAGCTTTGTCAGGACAGTGGCGGCGGTGATGCTCGCCCCCATCTCGTCTAGCTCTGCGTAACCCTCCCGCCTCAGATCGTCATAGATGCGCCGGTCGGCTTTCTCCATGGGGATGACCCGGGTCTCGAATGTCTGCTCTGGCAGGTCCAGCGCCTCGGCCTTGGTGACCCGGTAGGCGATGGAATGGACCTTCCCGATCAGGCCGTCCAGGTCCCGGTATCCCACCACCTGCCGCCGTTCAAAGCCGCCCATTTTGCAATAGGCCCCTCGGAAGCTGTAAAAGCTGTTCCCGAAGATGGAGCTATCCAAAAACTTGTACTGGCTAAAAACGTCGACGGCGTTATTCTGAACCGGCGTCCCGGTCAGGATCAGGCGGTAACGCGCCCGCTCCCCCAGCTCATGTATGGCCTTGGATGATTTGGCCGCGTGGTCTTTGATGCGCTGGCTCTCATCCGCCACGATGAGGTCCGCGTCGTAGGCCAGGAGAGCCTCCAGGAGCCCGTCCCGCCATGTAGCCTCATAGTTGATGGCTGCCACCTTCAGGGCGTCCTCCCGGGCATCCTGAAGGGCCTGGAGGGCCTTCAATCGTTTTGCCTTGGTACCGGTCAGCGCCGCCGCCTTGTAAGGGAAGGCTGCCGACTCTTCCAGCTCTCTGGGCCAGACGCTCACGACGGACGCCGGGGCCACGATCAGGACCCGCTTTATGGCTCCCCGCTCATAGGCCGCGCCCATGATGGCGATGGCGGTCAGGCTTTTGCCGCAACCCATTTCCATCAACAGCCCAAAACCAGCGGACACGTCCCTGATCATGGAGCCACCTTCCTGATCTCATCCCGGACCGCGTCAATGGCTCCCATGGCGTCCTCTATCCATCCCCGCACCTTGGCCAGGTCGGCCGCCGGGCCATCCAGGGCCAGGCAGGCTTTGGCCAGATAGTCCGCAGCGTCGGCCATCTCGCCTTGTGTATCATCCAGGAAAGCCAGGTATTCCCCGGCCGCGTCGATCAGGGTCTCAAAAGCCCCCGAGTCCAAACCCTCGTCCTCCAGCCATCCCAGGCAGGTTTCGACATAGCCCGCCGCGTTGTGGATGCTATTTCCTGTTTCCATCGCCGCCTCCCTCTCCTGGTTCCACTATCCCGAAATCCAGCAGGGCCATGTTGGCCGCCCGCACCTGGTGCGCGTATAACGTCCGCTTAACCGGATAATGCACCAGCGCCACCGGCGTCTCCCTGGCCCGCTCCTCCTCAGCTGCGGCCCTGCCCCGGCGCATCCGCTCCAGGACCTGCATGTAAGGCCCGGGCAGGGTAAACATCCCGGCCAGGTACTCCAGGAGCCCCAGCGACGCCGGGGCCGCGAAGGCCTGCCGGTTCCTGTCCCATTGCATCCGCCCGCCCTTCTTCAGCTGGGCGGCCCTGGAGGGCGGGACCTCGATCAGGGTCACCGTCCCCCCGTGCAGCATCATCTTCAAAGTATCGCCTCCCCTTGGGAAGGTACGGGGCCATCGCCCCGGCCTTCCACCTGCTCACCAGGAGGGCGGCATAAGCCGGCGCTGTTCTCATCGTGAGGGGTGCGCCGCTCATGCCCCCGCCTCCATCCTGCCGGGCAGCTGCCCGGCCTGTGCCATCCCCGCCAGCATCCCGTCCAGGTATGCGTTGGCCACCATGGCGATCAGGTTCATCTGATCCGGCGGGGCCGTGGCCACCTGCAGGACGATGCGCTCCGTGTTCATCGCCTGGCGCTTCGTCGGCTCCTGCTTCAGTGCCTTGCTATTCATCGTCTTACCTCCTCTCTCTGATATGGCGGCCCCTGCGGCGTCGCCGCCGCTCCGGGGCATCCGCCAGGGCGTCCTTCACAATGGCCGCCTCGAGCTCCCGCCGCCAGTCCAGGGCGGCGGCCTCGTTCTCTTCAGCGGCGCTCCTCAGGTTCCTGATGGCGTACTGCATGGCAGCCGCCCAGGTGGCCGAGGCCGCCGCCTTGTGGATGTGCTCTGCCGCCTGGACTGTCTCCACATCTGCCATAGCCCTGGCGGCATCCTTCAGATAATCCATGGCCCTGGCAAGCTGCACGTCCCTCTGGTCTTCGAAAGTCTCGACCATGTCCTCAAACGTTACCGGGAAATCCTGTCTCTCCATCGCATCCCCTCCTTAGTCCTCTGCGTCGCTGCACTCCGTCATGAGCTGCAGCAGGTCCTCCATGATCTTGCCGCGCTCTCTGACCTCCACCAAAGAACAGGCCGCGCTGAAGATATAACCCTCGACCTGCTCCACGTCTTCCGCAGCCATGCCGACAAGGGCCGCCTTCAGCCTGTTCAGAGCATCCTCGATTTTGGTCTTTGCGATGTCGTCGGTGCTCTCCGCGTAGTTGTTTAACGCCTGCCTCAGTGTCATGCTTTCACCTCCTCCGGCCCGTCCGTCAGCGCCTGTGTGATCCGCCTGGCCCGGTCGGGCCCGATCTTCTCTCCCCGGAGCATCTGATAGATCTGCTCATCGCTCCACCAGCTCCCCTCTGCCTCGCCGGTCCTCAGCCCGTCCTCATAGCAGGCCTTGCCATAGGCGGCCACCCACTGCCGGAACTGGACCAGCGACATCCGTTTGACCTTGTTGTACTGGACCAGCATGTCGTCTCTCATGGCTTGCCCGCCTCCTCGCTGAGCCTTGCGGCGATGTCCAGAAACTCGGCGGCCCTCTCCCGGCCGGGGCGGTCCGCTCCGGATGCCAAGAGTTCGAAGGCCCGCATCCGGCAGTAGCACATGGCCGTTTTTTCCCCGAAGACCCCGGCCATGAACTTAACGATAACCTTCGGGGGCAGGACGGTCCTGCCGGTCCTGCCGTCTTCAACGGCCTCCTGGTGCTCATCCAAGAAGTCGTAGAAGACGGCCATGAGATTGTCGCAGAGGCAGCCGAGGAACACATGGATGTCTCTCTCGTCGGCGACATAGTCCTCGGCGACCTTCTCCATCTGCTCACTGTGGACCGTATCGATGATCAGGTCGATGCACGTCTCCCGGTCGAAGGCGTATAGCTCTTTCATGTCAGATCACCTCCCGCAGCGCTTCGCTTCGTCCTCTGGTGTTCATCCAGATAGGCCGACAGGTCGGCCCGTACGGCCCCGCAGATGGCGTGGGCGATCATTCTGGCCGGCTCGTCCTCTGCCTTGGCCAGGGCGTTGATGGCCCGGTAATTCTCGGCAGTGTGGACGGCATCGATGATCCGGTTCAGGAACTCGTCCTTGTCAAACAGGTATGATGTCCTCATCTCGTCTTCCTCACATGCTCCTCGCAGGAGCCGTTAAGCTTCGTTCTCTTGCCTTTTAGCTTGCACCAGCCGCCCTTATAGGTCGAGCCGCAGTGCACGCAGTTCTTGCAGGTGTCTGCTGCCATCAGGCTTCCGCCTCCGGGTCTTCCCCGGTCTCCCAGTTAACCATGTAAGCCCCGCAGCTGGGGCAGTACATGGGATACTCTCTTTCGCCATAATCGGCCACGTCGTGGATGAGCGCCTCTTGGAAACCGCTGTCGCATCTGGAGCACAGGACGACCTTGTCACTCTCCTGAACCCAGTAGGCTTCAGGCGTGCACTCGATGACCACCAGCGGGCAGGACGGGTCCCGGAAAGTTTCCGGGTCATATAGGCCCTCTGGCAGTGCGATCTTATGGAAGAACCACCCGCAGCCCCGCCCGTGGCCCGGCCTGAAATAGCTCTGAGCCATACAGAAAAGGCTGTATTCTCCCCGGTCTTGAAATGGGCAATACTTACAGACCGGGATCTGATCCATGCCCTGGATGGCGATCATCTTCTTTCCCATCAGATCCACCTCCCGCCCCTGCCGGATGCCCCGAAGACGTCCGGGGACGCCCTGGCCATCATGATCAGCAGGTAGGCCAGCAGGCCGGCGATGGCAGCGGGGATGATGTACCTTTTCATTTCCTCTTCTCCTCCTCTCGGTATGCCCTGAAGCAGATCTCTGCCAGGGCGCTGGTTACGTGCTCCATGTCGAGCAGGTGCGCCGTGTCTCCGTAGCGGCCGGCGCCGAGCCTGTCGAAGATGCCCTCCATCCTGGCGTCCACGATGAGCAGGTACTTGCCGGGGGAAAACCTCCGGGCGGCGTCCTCGATCTCATTCCGGGACAGTGTCCCCTTCTCCTTCGCGATGACCAGGTGCGGGCATCCGTTGACCAGGTCGCCCCACCGGCATGTGATGTTCTTCTCTCCGGTCTTATGGGACATGGGCGGCCCTGCGTCCCTGTCGTGCGGCTTATCTTTCCTCATCGTTATCTCCTCGCACTTTGTGCGGGCAGGACGGCCAGCGCCGCCTGCCCTCTGGTGTTTAGTCTTCGTCTTCCTCTTCCTCTCCGTCTCCGTTTTCCAGTTCGAACTCGAGCTGGGCGTTCGTGAGGTAGGTGTCGACTATGCCGGACAGGAAGCTCACAGCGTCCTCATACTCTTCCTGGCTCAGGTATCCGTCATCGAGCAGGAAGGTCAGGTCTTTCCTGGTCTCCCGCCATTCACGGATCAGCGCCGCCATCGGATAGCCGCCGTGCATCTCGGGCACCGTTGCGGTGTCCTCCAGCTTGTGCAGCATGTCGTAGATGAGGCCGTCATAGCTCCCTCTGTATTCCTTCATGTCCGTTCCCTCCTGTTTCTTTGTTTCTCGTTCCCTATTTAGTTTTCAAGGTGCAATAGGGCCGGCCGGGCTTTGGCCAAGATCCGGTCATGTCCCGCTGGTATAGAGGGGAGGAGCCCTTCGGCCCCTCCCTGCCTGTCCCACTTCCTGGACTCTTCCAGGAGCTCCGTGAGGACTGCCAGCAGGTTCTTCAGCTCTTCCTCTGACCCGTTCCGGATCAGCTTCTCGAGCGTCGCCCTGATCTCTTCCGATGTCATCGGCTGACCTCCTTTCGTGTTTCGTTGTGTCAATTATATGACGGCACTCGTCATTCGTCAAGTCCTATTTTGTTTCTGCAAAACATTATGTTGCAATGTGTCATTTGATGGGATATAATTGGAATCGGAAAGGAGGTGAATATATGACCTTAGGAGAAAGGCTCAAAGACGTCAGGTTGAATCTACGCATGACGCAACAGGATTTTGCCGACCGGATTGCTATCAAAAGGTCTACGCTGGCCAATTACGAACAGAACCGCAACGAACCGATAGACTCCGTCATCGCCCTGATCTGCCGGGAGTACGGCGTATCCGAGGCGTGGCTGAGGACCGGGGAGGGCGACATGTTTGTCCCGCAGGCCGAGACCCTTGTGAACCAGCTGGCCGAGAAGTACCACCTCACGCCGCCGGTGCGGCTCCTGGTGGAGAAGTTCGTCTTGCTGCCGGAGGACAAGCAAGAGGCCGTGATCGAGTTTATCGCGGACTTTGCGGCAGACCTGCAGGCCGGGAAGCTGTCGGAGATCCTGCCGGATCCCCCGCCGGATGGGGCGGCCGATTTCATCGCCACCGGCGACTCGGAGATCGATCAGAAGCTCCAGGCGTATCGGGAAGCCCTGGAATTTGAAAAAAGCACCCGGGGCAGAAGAGTATCCAAAGACATCTCATAGAGAGGGAACTGTCGTCCCTCGAAGAGCTCCGGGCAGGCCTTGGCCTTACCTGGTATCTGACGGACGACCAGTAACGCAAAAAGGCCGCCCCATGGTTGCGACATGGAACGGCCTCCCAAAGGAAGGTAACAAAATGATTTTTTACACAAGCATTATATCCCCGGCAGCTCTCCCGGTAAAGGGAAAGGGGTGGCCGGATGGATGAGAAAATCTGCCCGGTGGACATCTACATCCGGGTGTCCACGACAGAGCAGGCAGAGCAGGGCTACTCCGTCGTGGAGCAGGAGCGCAAGCTTCGGGCCTTCTGTGAGGCGATGGGCTACCAGGTGCACCGGGCCGCCATCGACCCCGGCTTCTCCGGGGCGAACCTGGACCGCCCCGGCATCCAGGAGGTGATATCCGACGTCAAGAAGGGTAAGGTCCGCCGGGTCATCGTCTGGAAGCTGGACCGGCTCTCCCGGAGTCAGCGGGATACCATGGCGCTCCTGGAGGACGTCTTCCTGCCGGCGGGCGTGGCCTTTCAATCCTTGGAGGAGTCCTTTGACACGGGCACGCCCATCGGGCGGTGCATGGTCGGCGTGCTCTCGGCCTTTGCGCAGATGGAGCGGGAGACCATCAAGGCCAGGACCATGATGGGCAAGGAGGCCGCCGTCAAGAGCGGGCGCTTTATCTTCCCCCGGGTCCCGTTTGGCTATAAGCGGGACCCGGGTCCGGACGGAAAAAACGTCCTGACCCCTGATCCGTTTGAGAGCGTGATCGTGAAGGACATATATCAGCTGTACCGCCAGGGCCTCTCCCTGGCGGCTGTCTGGAAGAGGATAAACGCCAAGTATGGGCACGTCATAGCAGACGGCACGATAGGCCAGATCATTGGTAACCCGGTATACAAGGGCTGCGTGCGGATCCACGGGCAGGCCATGCCGGGCAGGCATGAGGCCATCGTATCAGAGGAGGACTGGGAGGCAGCCAACGCCCGGATGAAGACCAACAGGAGCTTTTATCCCAGCTCCGGCCTGCTCACGGGGATCGTCTACTGCGGGGACTGTGGGGCGAGGCTGGGCATCAAGGCGCAGGGGAGGCCGGGGCAAACGTTTTATAAGCGGTCATACGTCTGCTACTCTGTGAGCCGGTCTAACAAAAGGATGATTGCCCGGGCCGACTGTCAGAACAGGCAAAGGTATCTGGAGCAAGAGCTGGACGCCATTGTCATGAAAAGGGTAGGGGAGCTTAGGACGGATCCGGAGGCCATCCGGGAGATGCTGGAGGAATGGGAGCTGGACGACGGCCAGGAAGAAGCGGCGGCCATCTCTTCAGAGTTGGACCAGGTGGAGAAGCAGATAAAGCGTATCCTCGATCTGTACCAGGCGGGCGGCCTCGATCTCGATGAGGCAAAGGACCGCCTGAACCCGCTGAAGGACAAGCAGGCAGCCCTGTCAGACTCGCTCGAGGAGATCCTCGCCAACAGGCCAAAGGCCCCGCCCTTGGAGGAGATCATGGAGTCGCTCAAAGATTTTTCCTCTCTCATGGAGGGAGGCAGCTTTGAGGAGCGCCGGATTGCTATCCATTCGCTGGTAGACAAGGTTATCGTTAACAATGGAGAGGTCACGATCAAGTGGTCATTTGAGTGCGAGTAAAAAGGCGGGGATAAATATCCCCGCCGCGCACAGAAAGAAAGGAGTAACGAATATGAAGAATCACGTCATCGTCTTGACAATCGACCTGGATGCCATAGCCGCTTTTGCCATGGCGGTCCTAAGGTATGCTTCCCTGCCATTCCTTTGGCTTTATTATACCACGTCTAACCTGGTAGAGGATATTATTTTTTATGCGCCGTATGCATGGAAGGCTCTCAAAAAGAGATCGAAAGTTATCAAAAGATATGCCGTTATAGCCAAAAGATACGCAAAAGTTATAATCTGCCACGCCTGTGACATGCTCCTCTATGCCGGCATGTTCGCGGTGTTCCTAGTGATGTTCGCGGTGTTCCTGGTGATTTCTTTTTGCCGTGGGGCCAGAGCTTGGCTTTCGGACGCCTGGGCGTTCCGGGCCGCCGTCTTGGCGGAGTGCTAAACAAAAACGCCCGGGCCGATCCGGCCGGGCGCTGCGAACGAAACACACATACCCTATTAGGAGGAACTAAAAATCCACTACCTGCATATCCAGTATAACACACGCAGGGCGGCAATGGCTACCGCCCTGCGCCCTGCGTCCTAAGCGGATCGCTCGCCCGCAAAGTGGACATAAAAGATACCACACAAACACATAAATAAAGTGTTGACATATATTTAAATGTATTGTACCATATAGTCAGGCCAAGGGAGCCGCCAGCAAAAGGCGGGCCGAGGCTACGCCAGAAAGAATCAAGAAAGGGGTATAAAAATGAAGAAGATCATTGCAGGGAAAAGGTATGACACGGAGACGGCTCAAAGGGTGGCGGTGTCTTGCTCCAGCGCGGAGCCGGGCGATCTTGGCTACTGGGAGGAGTACCTGTACAAAAAGCGCACCGGGGAGTTTTTCCTGTACGGCGAGGGCGGACCTGCCACCAAGTACTGCAAGCAGGTGGCGCTTAACTCCTGGAGCGGAGGGGCCTCTATCTCCCCCTTGACCTATGAGGAGGCCAAGGAATGGGCCGAGGACAACTTGAGCGGTGACGAGTATGAGGAGATCTTTGGGCCCGTCGATGAGAGCATGGAGGCTATGACGGTGACCTACTCTATCCCGGCAGCGGCCGCCGATCTTGTTAGGCGGGAGGCCGAGAAAACGGGCCGGACGCGGTCCGATATTGTGGCCGGCCTGATCCTGTCGGCGCTTGGCCCGGAGCAGGAAGCCTGATTCAATAAAAGGCCTCGGGGATATCCTCCGAGGCCTTTTTGTTTTTTCTTCTGCTTGTCTTCCCAGAGTTGGCGAAAGCAGATAACAATCAAGATTACTATCTGCTTTCGCCAACTATTTTTTTACGCCTGCGTCACGCTAGCCTTGGCCGTCCAGCCGATGCGCTCGCCGCCCTTCTTATAAGCCACTCCGACGGGGTAGCGATAGGAGCTGCCCAGGACCTCCGTGATATACATGGATTCTCCGCGGACATGCTCCGACGGACCGGATCCGTTGGCGATATCATACAGCGTGCCGGTGACGATCACGCGGCTGCCGGCCTTCAGCTGGCTATCGCTGACTTTCACATGGCCAGCGCTGACAAAGCCATAGAGCGGTGCGCCCTTCACGATCACTCGGATATACAGCCACTTTTCCTTATCCGTCCCGGTGATCTCGGCGCATACCCCCACCTGCCGGCCATCCTGCAGCGGGGAGAAAGAGCAAGCGGGATATCCAGGCCCGGCCCACGTCCTGACCGCCGCTCCGGCAGCAGGAGCGCCGGAGATGACGCCGACATACTTCTCTACTTTGGAGAGCGTGCCGGATGCCGCCACGGTGCCGGTGGCAAGCGGGAGAGCCATGTTCCCGTCGTCCAGGTTGGTGGCTACGTGATGGACGTCATTTAGAAGGATGTCGCCGGCCAGCAGGTAGGCAGCGCTGGTCAGGTACTTGGCCTCCGTGAGCACCGTATACCCTGCGGCCCGGTAGGCCGCCCGCATGTTGCCCGTATACGTGGCCCCGATATTCTGAAGGGCAGGAAGGCCCAGCTTCCTGCCGATAGCTTTGGTAATGTCGATGACGCCCTTGGAGCAATCGGTCTCGCAGTCCACCCGGATGGCGGCGGGGTCGTCGCCTGCTGCCTTCAGGGCTGCTCCGAAAGTGTCCCTCTGCCCCTGGTCGTAGCCGATATGGTTATTCAGGGCGGCGGCCCTGGCCATGCTGGCGTGCAGTGCCCTGACCCTTGCATCCGGATACCGGAGGACGCAGTTCCAGGGCCGGCTGTACCAGTTCGTTACCTCCCACTCCTGGGCGGTCTGGTCCCCAGCCCTGCCGCCGGAGTATCCCCAGCTCTCATCGTGTCCGCAGTTGCTGATCATCGCACCGCCTCCTTTGCCACGGGCTGGCCGGAGGCCATGAAGGCATCCTCTGCCGTCATCTCATCGTAGGCGGCCTCCAGGAGCGCCCTTTTCTGCTCGTCGGTCAGGTTCACGCCGAAACGCTCGCACAGGTTTGAGAGCTGATCCAGCACCCACTCCCGGCGGGCGTATGCCGAGGACAGGGAGAGGCTCTGGTTCTTCGCTGCTCGGCAAAGCTTCAGGGCCCACTTGCTCAGGCCGTCCAGGGTCTCCGGGTCCAGCTCGTTAAGGAGATAGTGTATCCTCGGTTCCAGCTTCGTCCTGATCAGATACCCGGCCAGCGTCGCCGCAAATAATAGCAATGTATAAATAACATTATCCATCGTTTTCCTCATCCTCCCGGGAGCGCCGCTCCCGTTCCTTCACATTATGGATCCATCCGCAGATGCCCGCCTCCCCGATCGTGGCGCCGACCACGGCCATGGCGTACGACTCCGGGATGGATCCATAAGTCTTATATAGGTCCAGCATCTGAAAATGGAACAGGATAAAAAACCCGAAGGTCAGGGCCAGGGCGATGTCCAGGCCCTTCAGCTTCTTCAGGCGGCCCCATATCCGTCTCATGATTCCACCACCCCTTTGTATATGCTGGCCATGCCCTGGCCGAACAGGAAATCCTTTTGGGCGTGCTTCACCTGCTTGGCGTATTCCAGGGCCTCGTGCATGTCCCCGTTGCAGTGTGCGTCTGGGATGCGCTGCACGGCCCGGGCCGTCGCCTCGCTGAGTGCCAGGGATGCCCCGATGGCTTGGGCGGTCAAGAGCTCGTTTTTCTGCCGGGCGGCTTCTCGCCGGTCCTGTTCCGCCTGCCGCTTCTGCCGTTCCTCATCGGCCCGGGCAGCCCGGCGCTCGATGCGTTTCTCGATCAACCAGAAACAGAATCCGGTCACGGCGCTGGGGACTACCGCCACAAATGCTAACAATGCCGCTGAGATGTCCACCAGGGCCGCGCCTCCTCACTGTCGTAAATCATGGTATACGCCTCCTTTGCCAAAAGAGCGCCGGGGATGTCCGCCGGCGCTCTTTGCTGTCATCCGTCCGCCAGCGCTCCGGCCTCTTTTGCCACATGCTCGATCCTGTCCAGGAGCGCTGCGGCTTCCGGCGCATCCGGCGGGCATAGGAGGCACAACATGCAAAACTGCTTATCTACGATGTCGGACAGCTCTTTTATGATCTCAGTCTGCCGGTCGACCACATCCAGGAGCGTCAATCCTCCTCAGCCTCCCCGGCCGCTTCCTCATCGGCGGCAGCAGGGGCGGGGGTTTCTTCCTCATCCGGCTGAGCATCCGGCTCATTGCTTCCGGCCTCCGGCTCGCCGTCCACGATGAGGTGGTACTCCTCCTCGGTGATCTTGCCCTTCTGGACAGCGTTCCATACCTGCCGCTCCGTCCACAGGCCGGCATCATAATAGTGCTTGATGATCCCGAACATCTTACTCATTGTCCTCTACCTCCTCCAGATCCACGTCTGCCATCATGGCGACATACAGCAGGTCTGCCTGCAGCTTGGCCGTGTCGGCCTCTACCTGCTCGAGCCTGCGGGCTTCGGTTACGCTAGTCTTGATCGGCTTATAAGCGCTCATGTCATTCCCTCCATAAACTTTTATAGTATGCATCCATGCGTTGCAGCAGCCTGAACGTGCTCCCCTTTGAGGCGTGCGCCCTCCATGCCTGATAGCATCCATCCACCTTCTCCCTGGTGAATAAGCCAGCCCTGGCCTTAGCTGCGAGCCTAGCCAGCTTCTTCCTTTCAGACTTGACGTTCTTGGGATCGATCAGAAGATAGACCTTGCCGGTGTCCGACAGCCGGAACCGGAAGCCCAGGAACAAGATTCCCTTCGAGACCGGGTATATCGAAGTTTTCTTCTTGCTCACCTCAAAGCCTATCTTCTCCAGCTCATCCCGGATATAGCCCAGGCACTCCTGGAGATAGGCCGGGTCTTCGTGGATCAGAATCAGGTCATCCATATACCGGAGATAGAACTTTATCCGAAGGCGCTCCTTAATGCGATGGTCGAGCCTGTCGAGGACAGATATCCCACAGATCTGGACCATCTGGGAGCCGGGAGAGAAGCCCACCTCCCCGGCATACTGCCCGTCAAGGACCCGGGCCGCCCGGATGTATACCTCCGCCGGGAGCTTGCGCCGAAACAGGTCCTTGGCCACGTCGTGGCGCATGGTCGGATAGTATCCTTTGATGTCCACCTGCAGCACATAGAACGCCGTCCCCCATCTCCTGTATGCCTTCTGAAGGAAGACCTTCAGGCGCTCCCGCGCGGCGTCGGTACCTTTGCCTTTCTGACAGGCGAAGGTATCCGGGATAAAGCTCTTCGTGATCGCCGGGTAGATCACGTTATCGTTGAGGCTCCTTTGGTAGACCCGATCGCGGAACGGGATGGAGATGATATCCCGCTCTTTCGGGTGCCGGATCTTAAAGTGCTTGGGCGGCCGGGGCTTGTACCTCCCGCTCTTTAGCTCCTCTTCCAGGCTTATCGTCCGCTCCAGGGCGTTAAGGCAGTAGCTGGCGGCGGACGCCTTCCAGAGCACACCACGCTTGCATCGCTGCATGGATTCATAGAGGGCGTCAAACCCTATCACGTCCTCTATATCGTAATGATTTCTAGCATCCAAGATTATCTTATCTTCCCGGGCGCTGATAGCGGGACCATCCCGCAGGATGCCCGCGTCGCCCGGGTATTGTTCGCCCCTAGGCGGGGCCGGGAAGTCGGCTCCCCGAGCCATCTGCCACGCGGTCCACCCGCGTTATGCGCGGGCTTTGCGGGCCGCTCATGGATGACCCGGTCGGCGGCGGGCCGATTCGCGTTGAGTGCGTTGTTGTTGTTGGCGTACCCCGTCGAGTTCGTATTCCACACGTTGTTCGTATTGGACCTATTCGCGCTCCTGAGGCGGACGTTCTGCGCTATAGCCTACATCCCGGGTTTATCGGTGACTTTGAAACGCTGGCTGTCCGAATCCTTCCAGCCCTGGATAAGCTCCCTCGCCTCGATCGTGAGCTTTGCCCAGTAGCGCACCCGCTTGCTGCTTAAGTGGTATATGGGCTTAGCCAGGTCGATATACGCAAGCAGGGCGTTGCACGATGCCGCCGCCCGCTCCTGGAGCTGGTGGCGGTTCTTTGCCCGCTCCTCCCATCCGGCCTTGCTAGGGTCCACCCGGATATTATTCGCCTGGTGCACGCAGATATGGACCGTTATCGCCGTCCGGATGATGGCATCCGTCAAGGCGTACTGGAATTGCGGGGAAAAGTTCTTCGGGTTAGTGCAGATTCGCAGCGTATACGCCGCCAGCTCCCTGGCCTTCAGAGCAGCCAGAAAGACCGGCTTCGGCGTGCGCTTGCTCTCCGGTACGGACATGTGTCAGCGTCTCCTTTGCAAACGGCCCCGGGCATCCGTGGGTGCCCGGGATGGTTAACGATGATTAACAGATGGCACAGACGGCGGCGGGCCGAATCGCGTTGAGTGCGCTGTTGTAGTTGGCGTACCCCGTCGAGTTCGTAATCCAC
>Ga0326512_10000431_pt1 | contig 36818 bp, 59 predicted proteins | sample 1_2617_0518_D_FD_203652 | JGI IMG/M metagenome (GOLD analysis project Ga0326512, IMG submission 203652) | Bovine rumen microbial communities from UC Davis, California, United States - 1_2617_0518 | ecosystem: Host-associated > Mammals > Digestive system > Stomach > Rumen | place: USA... | reverse complement strand
GTGAAAGGCTTGTGCCCCCCGATGTTTTTTTTATCCCCCCTCCCCCTGCTTGCGCTCCCGGAAAAATCCGTTCTCTCGCAAAGTCTTTTGTGAGTGGCAGGACTGACACATCGGCTGCAAGTTATCCTCGTTGTAGAACAGGTCCGGGTTTCCCCTGTGTGGCGTGATGTGATCCGCTATCGTTGCCTTTTCACCGCACACAAAACAAAAAGGAAACTTCTTCAGAAAGTCTTTCCTCAACTGTCTCCAGCGTGCTGAATAATACAGCGCGTGCCATTCACTGCTTTTAGTTCTTTTTCCTGAAAACCCGCCTTTCTTTGTTGTCGTATGCTTCGGGCACCTGGTTCCGTTGCTCACAAGACAGTTACATCCCGGATATGTGCACAGTTTCATTATCATCTTTCAGCCCTCGATACATCTGTTGTCTTTTAGAAAAACATAAAGCTCAGATGTCAGCTTTTGTTTTTCTTCCTGCGTAAGCTCCACGTTAAGGGTGGAGTCGTTTCCGTTCAGTTCAACTTCCAACTCACAATCTGGAAGAATGTTCCGTATGTGCTCGGCGGTCTTGACTACCACGAGCTCCTGCAAGCAGTTGTATTCGTTGCCGTCGATAACGACTGTCTCATGCCTTATCAGTTTCCTGATTTCCGAGCTTCGTTTAGCCGTGTGTGCGGTGAAAACGTGCCGCCCTGCATCGATAAAAGACTGGATCAACTCTTCTGTTGTCATAGGCTTTTCTTTTCCGGGTGGCCGTAAATAATCGGGAAATTCTGCTCTCTTGTAGCCTCATCCTCGTAGAGTATTTCCTTCTGGAAATCGGCTGCATATTGAAGTTCCCTTCTTGCCCCTTTTGATTGCTGCCAGTCCTTAAGCATGAAGATCGCATCAACGCAATCAATAAGCGCAAAATCAATGTGAAGAAACTGCTCATAAGTCAGAAATGTATATTCTCCGACATCAACCGGACTTATCACATTGTAATTTTGTGCAAGAAGCCTTGCTTTTGCCTTTGCAAACTTTTCTCTGTAGTTATCATCATCCGTAATTTTCCCGGATATGTAGACTTTCATTTTTCTTTCCTCCTAGTTTTTTCAGCCTTGAATAAAGCTGTTCTGATTTGCTCTGGTAATACAGCGCGTGTCTTACCCCGTTATAGATTGCCGAAACATAATTTTTTCTTACGCTCCAGCAGAAATTATCTTTCCGCTTGGCGTAACGCCTCATTATGTATTCAACAGCTTCAACAGCCTTTTCCTCAAAGTCGGTGTCATCAAGAAAAAAGCCTTTTTCTTTCCGCTCCTTATGGATGAACTTTTTCGCAATCTCGATTGATTTCAACCAAAGCGAGGCCTGCGCTTTTTTGTCTTTCCTCGCAAGATAGGCATATTGCAGGTTTATCAAGGTTTCACTGTCGTTTTTTGGCTCAGCATAAAACGGCAGCTCGTCTATAAAATCTTGCCATGTGAACTCGAAAAAAAAGAACATTAGCATTTTTCACCTCATGCCAAGAAATCGCTCCACCACATCGGGAGTTTTCTTAAATGTCTTTGTCACCGGCTCTTTCGGTGGCTCGGCATAGGCACGAATAAAATCATCCTCCGTGAGCACCCTGTTCCGTCGGTTGACATCCTTGCAGACCGTGCATTCATACCGCCATTCCTCGATGACCGTCGCCTCTTCTCCGGTGTCGCAAAGAAGCTCTACTTTCACCATGTGCAGTGGCTTCAGTTCCGCCTGCCAGTTTCCGCCGCCTCTTTTTACACGTTCCCGGCAATAAGGGCAGAAGGCGTAGCGCGTCGCACCTGAAAGCGGCTTTCTGAATACGACCTTCTCTGCAAGCACATTAGTGCGCATGTAACCGGCCATAAGCACATCCCTTGCGCTTTTGGGTTTTCCCGTGTTGTTGATAAACTCCATCTTTCACACTCCTAGTCAAAAATTGAGCCACATTCCGAGCATTGCCATTTCATCAGCTTTTCAGACCATGAAGCGGCAATCCGTCCGCATTTATCGCACTTGAAAAGCCTTGGCTTTTCGGTTTCCGGGCCTTTTGGCACATCTTTCTGAAACTTCTTGAAGTTGTTCGGGCGATAGTTCGCCGGAAGGCAGTTCAAGAAAGTCTTGGAGCCTGCAAAAGCGTCAAAACTGAATTCCTTGTCGATGTAAGATTCCGGGTTTTTAAGCTCAGAGATGTAATTATCGACGGCTGTAATCACATCGTCTGAGCCATAGCCCCGTAATTTTTGAAGCGCGAGGCGGAAATCACACGACTGGAAGCGGAAAAAGTCGCCTTTCTGGCAAGGAAGCCCCGCATTTTTGAATCTGTCAAAGACAATGCGTGAGTAATTTTTTTGAGAATCACTCAATGTTGACGGCGGTGACGGTTGATTTTTCGGCTCATCGCAAGAATTTTCGTTTTTTTCAGAAATCTCGCAGTCTTTAAATTCGCCATCACCATCATCATTTAAATTTAAATTCTCATTAGCATTTAAATTTACATTAGGGTTTTCGTTTTCGGAAACTTTAAAACCCATAGGGTTTTTAGTTTCATAACCCATAGGGTTTTTGTTTTCTTTCTTCGGCCGTCCGCCTAAATTGCCATATTTGCCGTTTTCCTGTCTCTTGAGGTTTGCATCGAGCTGAGGCTTGATAAGCGTAAACACGATTTTTTCAACCCCGCTCAATTCAATTTCGTTCTGGTTGAGTGCGTATTCGTTGATTGCATACATGATCTTGCCGTACTGTTCCGGCGGCAAGTCTTTCAGAGCCTCGTGAAAAGAGCGGTATGTAACAAAAGAATCTGTCATGGTCTATAAGCCTCTGCTTCGTTTTTTATTGTATTCCCGTGCCCTGGCATTTATCCTTGCACGGTTCTTTTCCCTGTATGCCCTCTGTTTTGCAAGATACTCTGCATAAAGTTCGGGCGTTGCCTTAATTTTCTCCCAGCGGTCGCTAGCATACGACTTTCTGCGTGCCAGGTATTCAGGATCATCTTTAATCCTCTCGTAATATGCCTTGTGATGGAGCTTGTCGGCTTTTTCAGGCCCCGCGAGCCTTCTTTTTTGGATTTTAATCCGTGCCCCCAAAAGACAGATTTCACGCTCTTCCCTTGTCATTTCTTTTGTGTGTCCGAGTTCTGACATGACTGAAAGCTCAGCTCTTGTGACCCGCTCAAGGTTTGCCGGGTCAAAGTTCCTGTTATTGCCGTCCATAAAGATAACGGTCATGCCTTCCGCACTCTCTCCCGGGTGGTTCTGTTCCCAGACATAACGCTGGTACTGCATCCATACATTCGGCTCGGCGACCTTTATCCGGACATAGCCTTTTTTCTCCTGAAGGCTCCCAACTGCTCTGTGCCGCCAGTGTTTTTCACCCCTGACGACTCCTGAGCCGCTTGCGCAAAGACAGAGCTGGATGCCGCTTTCATAGCAGTGGGTGACAAACGCTTTTTCGGAAAAGTCAGTGCCGAAAACAGAATTAAGCTCGTCTAAAATCTCACGGCGGCATGTGTAGCCGTGCTCCCTCGCAGGAACACGGGCTCTCAGCCATTCCTGAATCTCAGTCGTCCACTTAACGCCTTTTCTCCTTTTCCAGTGTCTGCCGTTCGTCATTCAATGCCTCCTGCAAAGCGTCTCCGCTCACATCTTTTTCGTGTTGTCCTCAATTCCGAGTGTCTCGGGAATCTTTACGCTGATGCCGTTGTCAAAAGCCATCTTCACGACATCCATCTGAAGCCGCTGAAGCTCCATGATTTTGCCCGCTACATCCGTGACTTTGTCAGCCCGCTTGATTGCAAGCTCCACTTTTGCATTGTCAATTTCTCCATCCTCGTTTCTGAACGAATCTTCATCCTGAAGGCTTTCAAGCTCAGCGAAAAGCGCATTGTGCAGGTCAATCATCTTGTTTTTCATTTTTTCAGTCCTTTTTGTTTTTTTTGCCCCGAAAAAAAGTCATATTTTACGTGGGGCAAAGTGTTTTAGTAATTCGGTACTCCCGTAGCGTTTGGAGTTCCGAAAGCCTGAGCCATGCCGTTTGCATCAGCCTGTGACATCGGAGCAATATTCTGCTGAGGTGCCTGTGGCTGTGGAGCAGGTGAAGCCTGTTTCTCAATCAGCTTTGCGTTCACGTACTGGCTTTTCTCGGTCTTCCATTCCTCAATCGGCCTGCCTGCCTGGTCGTATCCGGTGACAACCTTTTTCTGCTTTGTATGGCTGAATTCGGCTTTTCCGACCTTGTTCACGAACGGGTTGAAGTTCCCGCCGATTACTTCCTGAATGTTGACGCCGAAGCAGTCGCAGAGCCGTGAAAGCCCGTAGTCGAAATTGTCGCCCTCGAAAATCGTGTGGCGGTACGGAACCTTGTTCCAGCTCGGAGCGTTTACAGTAAAGAACACGGCGAGCACATTCTTTCCCTGATACTGCTCATATTTGACATCACAAACCATGATGTCGTATGTTCCGTCCTGACACTCGCAGCTTTTAGTTGCGGGTACATACTGCGCGTTTGTAATCCAGCTCATTTACTTTTCCTCCTGAAATGTATTTGCAGTAAATATTGGTGCCTGTTCCGGGGCCTGTGTCTCCGGGATGTTTGCGGATTTCAAGGCCTCGTCGGTAAGGTCTTCCGTGATTTCTTCTTGAGTGTACGGAATGCCGCCCAGCTCGTCCGGGAAGCAAAGGCGGAATCCCTGCGACATGGCAACTTTCTTTATCATTGTCTTAGGCGACTTTGCCCACATTGCCTTTCCTGTGCTGTACTCAGAGAGATAAACCTCATGCACGAATGGGAAGTCAAAATCCTTGCGATGGATTTCAATGACAGCCTTGATGTCCGCTCCCTCGCCCTCGGTCCATACCTTCCAGCCGGAAAGTTTTCCGCTCCGCTCAGCCCGCTTCAGGTAAACCTCAAAGCCGACAATGATGTTGAAGTCGTTGCCGTAAGGAACGGCGTAAATCTCACGCTTGAAAGGGTTGAGACAGAAAGCCTTGCAGATTTCAAGGAACTGCGCCCGCTGGTTGTCGGGGAGCTTGTTTCCCATGCTCACAAGGTATTCCCCCGCAAGTTTCGTGAAGTCCTGGGCTAAAAGCCCGTTCTCTTTGTTCTCAACTACAGTGATTTCATTGACGTTCATTTTTCCTCCATAAAGTCAAAAAACAGTTGCCCGTTAGCAATATCATCAGTCGGACCCGGCTTCGGCTTCGGCTTCGGTTTTCTTTTGGCTTCAATCTCAGCCTTCGCCTCAGCCCATGTTTTAATATGAGGCTCTTTTTTCTGCCCCGTAAAATATTCCTCAGCCCAGCTCATGATAAGCTCTCCCTCGACGGCTCCGTTTCTGCCCTGAAGGTGTTTCCTTGCCCGAGCCGTCACATAGCTCACGCATCCAGGCAGCTTCTCGGCCCTGAACTTCCCGGCAAATGCCGGGTCTTTCTCAGCCTCTTCTTTCAAGTATGCTTCAAGCGCATCTTTCAAGGTCATGTTTCCCTTCCGGGCTTTAGTTTCTTACGGCACGGTGAGCTTCTGGCAATGAATCCCTTCATCGTGTACTCTTCGCAAAGCCTTTCTGCTTCCTTTCTGGTCAGCGAGCATTTTTTCACATAGTGGTAATATTCCCTGCGGTGCCTTCTGAGCACCATCAGTATTGAATTTTCGTATTTGCGGGCCGCCTCTGGAAAAATCTCGGCGGCCTTGTTCCTCAGCTGGTTGGCATAGAATTCAGCCCCTACCGGGAGCAGGTCAAAAGCCCATAAAACCGCCTTTGTAAGTGTCATGTGCTCCATACTAGGCTCCTGCAAAGACAGACATGATGATTTGTATGCCGATTAGAATAACCGTACAGCCCAGGCAGATTGTTGCGACAAGAAGCTCGCTCTCACATCCGCCGCCCTTTTCCCAGTAGCCGCGCCTGTTCTTCCTGATTGAAAACTTTTTAGCATCCTTTTTTTTCATCTGTTCCCCTCCTTTGCAGGGCTGAAAAATCTAGCGATATAAACATAGGCTATGCAAGAATGACAAAATCCTTGTCGTCGATGTGTTCCCTAAGCCAGCTCTTGATTCTTTCAACGGCCGTAAGTTTCCATGCTCCGCCATCTGCCTCAAAAAGCGCAAATTCCGGGGCTAATCCTTTCCTTACGCGGAACAGATAGGCACTTTCAACCTGCTCAACTTCGCGGAAAGTCCTGTAAGGCTTGAGTGTTACAATCGGCTTTGTCTTTGATTCCTTGACAAGTGCGCCGGAGATACCGCTTTTAATTGTCACTGACTGTGTGATTCCGTCATCGGTCGAATTGACCTCGGTATCATCACGGACTGCCCCTGCATAAGAAAGCAGATAGTCTTTGTCGTCCGTTGTGCCGAAAAGTGACTGAATCTTGATGATGAAGTCTTCTTGTGACAAAAAGCGGTCAAACGGATATTCCCGCAAGTCACCGCGCAGCTCACAGACTGCAAGGGCTTCCCTTTTCCTGTTTTTGCCCAGAATGTTTGAATAAACTGCGATTTTGGTCTCATCAATAATTGAAAGGAAATAAGTATTTTTTCCGGCATCCGGCTTGAATTCATGATTGATGTAATCCGCCAGTCCCTGCAAGGAATTGAGCGAAAGTGGCTGGCATGTAGGCTCATCGCGAACGGCCTTCAAGTCGCAGGCTGAATAGGTGATGCCGTCAACATTGACAAGGAAAGAATCCTTGACGAGTGACTCAATTTTTTCGATAGTGTCTTTTCCTGTTTCCATGGTTTATGCCTCCTTTGAAATTTCTGGGAACGGCAGGATTGGCTGCTCCACATTTTCCTCGTATGCGTGAACTCCGTCCTTTTCGCGGGCGAAGAACATTGATTTGCTGAACGGCTTGATTGGCGGCAAGAAAGTCTTGACCGACAATTCAGTCTGAGCCATGAGCCTGTCTTCTGTAGGCTTGATGCAGAGTGTGAGAGTGATTCTTCTCGGAGATTTTGCCGGGGTGTTTATGTCCCGGATGTTGTCGATTACTTCTTTCATTGCGTTCTCGAAGTAATCATTTGCTGCTCCGCCTGAAAGTGTTTGAAGTGTTACTAACGATCTTTCCATTTTTTCATTCCTTTTTCTTTTCTTTTCCCTTGCCGACCTCGAAGGCCTCGCATTCCTGTCTCTGCCAGCGAATCTTGCAGACCTCACCGTCGTGAATCTGCACGGTTACGCCGACCGTCCCGTATTTGATTCTTGCGGCTTCCCTCTCAAGCCTTGCCGCAAGCCTCAGGTATTCCATGCCCCTCATGCTTCCGGGCTCTCCTCGGGCACTAGCTGCATCCGAGCTTCCACCCATGCCTCAAGGTCTTTCTTCCTGTAGCGGACGATCTGCCCCTCACGCATCTTCGGGATGTCGAGCCTTCGCACTACCTGCTCCGAGAGCTTGAGGTATTTTGCCGCCTCAGCAGTCGTGAGAATTTCGTCGAAAATCTCGCTTTTCTCTTCTGCCATTTCAGATGTTCCTCCATATAAAAAAAATGGGCTTCGGTCGCTCCGCCGGGGACTGACCGGCTCGGCTTCCTTAGCCCAGTATTTGCTAATCCGTCACTTCGTGCCATGCGCCTCAGTCCTGCCCATGACATCGATGTCTTGAAGGTCCAGCAGTTGAGGGTGATTCCCGAAGCTCCAAATTAACTTCCGTTGAAAACTTCCGTTGCGACGGGTCTCATTTTCCGCTCAATGCTTTTTTTGTTGCCTTCCCGAACGGCTCTCAATACAAGGCTGGGATGGAGTGTTGCCCCCAGCTGAAAGCCGTTCGGGAAGGCGGCTGCTCCAACAGCCACCCCCTGCCATTTTTTTAGTGCTTCCCTTCCCATGTCCCCGGCTGACGGGTACAGAGCCTTGTATTTTCTCTGTTTGGGATAATCAGCCAGGGACTCCCCTTGTGTTCTTTCTGTCAAGAAAGAACACAACTCTATATACTACGATATAGAGCGAAACAACATTTGTTGTTTGATAATATTATCATAGTCTACATTTGTTGCTTTGTCAATGATAACCATCAACTTTTGTTGTTTTTTTTCGATTTTTTAAATATGGATACTAACGGCTTATTGATAGTTCAAAGAATTGATTCAGTGCTTAAAAAGCGAGGAGAAACCAGGGTCCAGCTAGCACAAGCTCTAGGAATTAAAGCGCAAAATATTTCTGCCTGGTATGTGCGCGGCACGATTCCGGGCGGTGATGTGTGCCTCAAGATTGCCCGCTATCTGGGAGTGGGCTTCGAGTGGCTCATAACCGGCGAGGAAGAGGGGCAGGAAGGCTCCCTTTCCGAGGAAGAGCAGGAGCTTCTTTCTTCCTGGCGCGAGCTGGCAGAGCACGAGAAAGCGGCGGTCCTTGCAATGATCGGGTCGTTTCTTAAGTCAAAAGCCGCCAAAGTTCCGGCTGATAGTGTAGGGTAAACTGACTGTAAGGGCATGAATGATATGATTGTGAAGACAAGTTTCGGAGCGATGTACAGGATATTGCGGTACATCGACCAGCAGATGGACAATGAGGTTTTCGACACCGAGCATTTCACGGCCGAAGAACTGGAAATGAGCGAGCCGAGGTTTGCAAAAATCTTGAAAGCCCTTGCAGACGGCGGTTTTGTCGATGGCGTGGAAGTGCGCGACTACGGAGAAAAAGACGAGTTCAGCCCAAAAAACTATAAGCGCTATGATGTCATAGTTGATGATGACGTGACGCTGACATTCAGCGGGATGCAGTTCATGGCAGAGCAGACGGCATTCGCAAAGGCTTACAAGGCCGCCAAAGGATTCCGGGATCTGCTTCCGATGTGAAATGACTGTAAGGGCATGGATTATATGAATTCAAGTTTTGGAATTATGCTGAAAATTTTGCGGGAAATTGACAGGCAGATGGACTCAAAGAAAATTGACGCATCCTCATTCACGCATGAACGGCTGGGGATAACTCACGAGCGTTGGGCGCGCTGCCTTGCCCTGCTTCTGGAAGCTGGATACATAAGGGGAATCACAGTGATTGACAACGGCTGGGAAGACGACGATCCGCTGAAAGACGAAAGCGAAAACAGATTCTTCGTTGACATGGAATCCCCGGAAATCACGATAGAGGGCTTGAAATTCCTCGCTGAGAATACGGCAGTCGCACGGCTCTACAAGACAGTAAAAAACGTAAAAGACCTTGTAAAGTGACTGTAAGGGCATGGAAAGAAATGCCGATAAAAAGATTATGAAAACACTTTCAGCGATTCATAAAATCTTAAAGTTTTATGATGACAATATGGATGCGGACGAGATTGACTTTTCCCAGCTTACGGCAAAGTCCCTCAAAATCTCCGGAAACCGATTTGTCAGAATTATGACAATGCTTTCCGAAAGCGGCTATATCGACGGAATTGAAGTCAGAGAAAACAATGATGATACAGTTGATGTGATTTTTGACGATTCTTCAATCACGCTGGAAGGGCTGAAATACTATGCAGAAAACGCACTGTTTCTGAAAGCCGCCGGAGTATTGCCGGAGCTTGTCTCAGCGGGCGCAACGGTAGCGGCAAGCGTGTTGAGCTGAAAGAGTAGGGTAGTGGAATGAGCCGTTACTCGCTTATATCAAAAGTAAACTCGTTATCCCAAACGTGGCCTATCTCATCCGCATATAGATTTATGTCAAAAACAGTATCGGATATATCGCATGTAACGGTTTTGACTTCATTATAACTCACAAGAGAATTTGCAAATGTAACATTTTTTGAAAGGAAGGCGCTTCCGCGTGATATTTCAAGATCAAAATCTTCACAACAATAATCGCCGCTTTTATGCCTAAAATGCAGTTTAAATTTGAGCCCTAATATCTGATTTCCGATGGATACATCTAAAAAGCCTCCCATACCCCATCGCTCAGACCAAGTACATTTTAAGTTCATAGAAACCATTAGATTTGGGTCTCGATTTTTCTGAGTTGTTATGAAATAATATTTTTGACTATTATAGTTTAAGCAAAGAGAACGCGGAAATCCTGTGCTTTGAGAGGGCTCTCCCCGAAGCGGGAGATATAAGAGCCTATTTCCTTTATTCATTGCAAAACAAATGGCTTCTTCAAAATATAATTTTGTATTTAAAAAGGGGATCTTATATTGCTGCCCATCAAAAACAATGATTAGCATCACATTTGTCATTATGCCACTCATACTAATAAAAACATATCTCCATCTTGTAAGTCAGCAGGGATCGTTGAAGAGGTATAAGTTTGCAGACGCAGTTTCCCCCGGACCGTGCTATTGTTGAATTCTGCATTGCCGTTATAATCGATTTTAAATCCGGAAACGCCCTCCGTATAATTTCCTTGAATTGAGCCGCCGACCTTCAAGATAAGATCCTGGGCAAGCAGTTTGTCAATAAATGCATCTTTCACCGCAAGCGTGTTCGTGAAAATCGTATTTGCCACGAGCCTGTTTAGGAATGTGAGGGCGTATGAGTTGGTCGCCGCCGCGCTCTCCGTGTTCATTGAAAGGATGTCGCTCAATGCGTCGGCGTTGTGCTCGACACGGTTGTCTTCTATCCATTTCTGGGTGCTTCCGTGTGTGCCGGTATAGCGATACACATAAGTTTTTTTGAAAGTTCCGTCAGTGACAAGACTGCTCGTAGTGTTTGCGGCGGTCCAGGTAATGAAATCACCAAAGCCCGGATTAGCCGGAAGATTGGCAATAGAGTTAATGGAGCCGAGATATTTGCCCGTGTCGCTTGCATTCAATGTACATTTAGCGGAGAAGGTGAGGCCGTGATAAGTAGTGGTAAGCGTAATGCTTGCACCTAGGAATGTCGCTCCATAGACAGAAGAAACTGAGACGGTAATGACAAGGCCGTTTTTGCTGGCCGAGGCCGTGAAAGCGTTCGAGTCAACGGAAACGGAAACAGCGTCAGCTTCAAGTCCATCGCTGCCCTGCATGAGGGCGGCGGTGAAGGTTGCAGTCTCTGCATAAAGCGTAGAATCCCCGTCGTTTAGATGAAACTGAAGTGTGGACCGAGAAAGCTCCAGCCTTGTGATGCTCAGATCTATGGCCTCGTCCGCTGTAGCCTGTGCCGCATTTGCCCTGGCTCGTGCATCGTCTGCTGCTGTTTGCGCATTGTTGGCCGCCGTCCGGGCATTGTTGGCCGCCGTCCGGGCATTGTCGGCTATAGCCTGCGCATCGTCTGCTGCTGCCTTCGAGTCAACTGTTATTTGGTTGAGGAGTGTCGCCCTGGCCGAATAAAAATTACTCCAGGCATTTTGATAGGCAGATATATCAGAAATGCTTGTATCCGTATCCATTGCGTTTACTGCAAGCCATGCAGGGCGGGCACTTCCGTCAAGAATTGCCGCTGTCGGCGAAACATTGTCATTAAGGGTCTGGGCTAATGCCGTATACGCTGAGGTTAATGGATTGAGGTATGATGCGATGACATAAGAATTTCCCTCTTCGTCTATATAGTTGTCGCCTGCCTCGTCCGTATAATCATAATAGAAATCTGCCATTGCCTTGTATTTGGAATAGTCAGCAACCGCTTCCATCCATTGAACATAGAGCTGGGCTTTTTCCGTTCCGCCGGAGATAATGCCGTCATCAGTAATATTTCTTATAAGCTGCATCGCCTCGTCTGCTGCTGTTTGGGCATTATCCGCTTTTGCAATGGCGGAATCCGAAATTGATGCAAGGGCCTCTAATTTGGCATTATATTCTTCATCGCCAATTATCGAGCCAGGTAGTTTTTGAATTACTGGCGATGTGAGGTTTGATTTATATTCTGGAATGACACCATACTCATAAATAACTTCAGAATAATCTTTGAGGGTCAAAGTCCAGCCGTCAGCATCCGGCTTTACAGCCGTTATCTTCATTTCATTGGTTATCCTGTCAAATTGGCCTGCCCCGTTCAAAAGCCCGAAGGAAAGGATGTTGCCGGGCTGTGGCATTATTCCGCCATCATCAGCCAACGGCTCCATAAAATAGAGCCTGCGGGTTTTCCCGCTTCCGTACACTTTTATGCTGATGTGCCTTTTTCCAGTTGTGTCTTGCGCCTGAATGATAATGCCGTAAGTGGCAGTTGAAGGCCTGTTAATTGAGATGTATGGCAATCCGTTCTCATCGCAATACTGCACCCCGTTCTCATCACAATATTGCTCAATATTACCGCCATCACCGCCGAAAACAACCATGTCGGAGATGTCGAGGGCGACAATTTCCCCGTTCTCATTTTGGAGTACTCTGTGAATGACGGCGCTTCTTATTCCCTGCCGGAGCTGTTCGAGCTGCAAGAGGATTTTAGCATATAGCGGGTAATAGTCCCCCTCATGCCCAACTTTAACCACGACTTCACGGGGCTGTAAAACCTGCTGCCTCATTCGGCGTTGACATATTTTATATACATGGTCAGCTTCTGTTGCGTATTCTATCGCTGTTTCGCTGCACACATCATCAAGGCCTTTTTCCCCGCCGTCAAGCATTACGTATCTGGTATCCTGCAGCCAGCTTTCCCGATTTGTGAAGCTGGCCTTGATTCCATCCGGCTGTCTTGCCAATGATTTCGCCGCCGTTATGCTTCTTACGCTCTGGGCGTTTAACAAAGCCACCGGCGTCGTTTCTTTCTTATCTATGGTAATGGCATATTTGCCCTCAGAATCAATGTACATGTCGGCGAAGCAAAGGGAAAGCAATTTGGAAATCAGGTCACTTTTTTTTATCCCCTGAGTGATAATTCCGTCACAGTAAAAGTGATTTTCATCGCAATATTCATACAAGGCCCCGAATGAATACAAATCAAGTTCGTTATCGGTCATTTGGGATGGAAGGTGAGTCTCACTTTCCATTATCTCAAGAATCCAGCTTGCGATGTTGCGTGTCGGTGTCTTTGCCTCGCTCCAAGTTCTCAGAACCTTGTTCCAGGTCCGTGCCACGCCATAGGAAACAGCGTTGATTTTATCAAGCATTCCGCTTGTGTTTGCGTTTGCAATGATACGCAGGCCTATGCGTGTAGTTTTCTCCATGAAAGGTGATTCAAGCGGCCGGCAAGGGACAAGGCTGCCGTCCCTGCTTTTTTTGTTGTCATAGCAGAATGAATTGACATAGAGGAGATAAACATTTTCTTGAGAGTTGGAGTCAGCTTTCGCCGTCTCCCGCTCCAGCTTGATTGAAATGTTTTTTCCATAAGCCTGAGCGAAGTTAAACGTCTTTGTCGCCGTGAAACGCAGCGTATGATTTGAATTGAATGTAAAAGTATTGCTGCCTGAGTCAAATGTGAATTGGTGCCAGGTTGTGCCGCCGTCATTGCTCCAATACGGATTGACTGTAACAGACTTGCTCCTCCAGTTGTTATCTCTGAATACTCGCAGTCCGTTGAACTGAATGCAAACCTCCACCTTCATTGTGTTATCAGCGCATTGTTTAATCAGCGGAACTAATGACTCTCCGTGCTTGTGTTCAATTTCATCGCCGTAATATTCACCGATGACTTTCTGCCCGAAATATGGCGTCTCAAATTCATGGGCCTGGGCTATCTCAATGACATTTTCATCGTCATAATATAAAGAATCAGAGTCAAAGGCTGTCACGAGCTCCTGCGGCTCAGAATCAGAAAATGTCTTGATTTTTTCATTTCCGACAGAAAGGGACTGAATGAGCTGTTTTCCCCATCCGGCAGAAAGAATAAGGTTGTAATACTGCTTCTCACCGTTTGTGCCGCCGATTGAATAAAAGCCGCCGTTAAGTTTATAGGGGGAGTTGTAACAGTTTCCCAAAAGAAATTGAATGGTCGAGCCCAGGGCGTTTGCGTTGCTTGCTCCCTTCAAGAAAGGGTATTGGGTTACTGCTTCACCTAATTTCTTGGCGTTTTTTTCAGCCTGTTTTGCTTTTTCTTCGGCCTCCTGAGCCAGCTGGTCAGCTTTATAGCCTAAATAAACGCCTACGCCTACGGCGACAACAGCGATAACGACGGCGACGACAGCGACGACGGCGGGTGCACCCGGGCAAACACGGATGTAAAGCACATCATCCTGGGTTACCTCGTAGTTTTCGGCTTTAATCCTGTCACCCGCTTTAATGACGGCACAATTAGCGAGGTCATACTTCGGCGGAAGAATATCACGGAGCCTTCCCGTTCCTGTGATGCTCTGATGTTCATTCGAGATAGAATTATAGATATGAAGTGTTCCCATTTTTATACAATCCTGTAAAAGTTTTTGACTGGAATTGAGCCAATCCTAGATATCCTAACACCCTGGTTTTTAGTTGAATGAAGGAAAGTTTTCTCATCGATGCAAAAACCGATGTGCAGTGAGCCTTTATAGTTCATTTCTATGACGGCATCTTTTTCAGGAGCGTCGATTTTTACTACATTCATAGTCGGGGCATACTCATCGGCAAGTTCCGGCGCATGGGAGGTGTATTTTACATCCCTCAAAATTTTTCCATGGCGACGTGCGGCTTCTATTGTTGAGCCATAACAGTCAAAACCGGTTAAGTCTCTGCCGCCATCTTTGTAAGGGACTCCAATCATGTCAGAGAAATCTTTTGCTTCATCCATGCCTTTACAGTCATTTTAGGCATTTGCACGGTTATTGTCGGTATCGTAGGCGTAGGGGCAAAAGGTCATGTCAAGCCTGTCGTCACGGTCAAGCTGAAACTGAAGCTGCATGTCCTCACCATAAGAGACAGAGCCATAAAAATGCACGTAAGACTTAATTTTCTCAACGACCCCGCCGCTTACTATTACCCCCTTGACGTCAAGGCGATATTGATAATTGGCGTTCTCGACAAACTCGACTATAGCGTTATCGATGCCGGTGATTTTGAGCGTTGCACCCTTGCCAGTTGTGTCGGGCGGTGTATACTCAAATGATGAAGGCTCGTACAGTTCATTATCTAGCTCCACGGCTTCGTTATTGTTTACAAGCCTGATCGTTCCCGCCGTCGGGTGGTAGAATTTTATCAAGTAGGGAAGCGAATATTTTCCGCCAGAAAAAAGGGTGTCAAAAAGTTCTGCATCAGTCATCAATACACCTCCTCGATATTCATGGAGAGCACACGGAAGAGCTGATTTGTATCTTGCGGGGTCGGAATGTCAGAAAAACGGTATAAACGGTTGCCAAGCCCCGCACAACGGAAAACTCCCGCCTGCCCGCCTAAATCGTCGTTAAACCAATTCCAGAACGCTTCTAGCTCAGTCTTATTAAGTTGAAGTGAACAGGTAAAAGTCATAACGCTGCGGGTGTTCACATTGTAGGCGGTGACTCTGCCGGATACATATTCTGTTTTCTTTGTGTTTTCTTTCGGTTTATCGTTGAATCCAAAAAACTTTGAATTCACATTTGCGCTCCAGTCAGTAATCGTCATAACAATGTCACTCCGTTTGTTTGGGTTTGGGCTATCTGCATCGAATCCGTATATTTTCCCTGCTTCATCGATGTATTAACAATTTTGTCAATGGTCATTGTGAGTCCATCAACAGAAAGCTGCGGAGTCGCACGCACTTCATTTGAAGCGTTGTTGATGACTTTGACATTCATGCTGATGTCACTTTTCCCGGCTCCTTTGTTTATGCTGTCCCAAAGTGCTTTCTGCTGGGCTGCATTTAGAATCATTTCCCCGTTTCGTGCGTGAATGTATGTATTGTCATTGCCGCTGGAAGCTCCAACGAATCCGCCAACAACACCGCCAGTGGCAAACGACGGGGCTTTAGGCTTGTTACTAATCGCTGTCGCAAGCTGAACCCCACCCAAAATGCCAATCATTGCCGCCATTGCTGGCCCGGCATACGGTCCGCCCTCAGCAAGAGCCTTTACAACGGCAAGTGCCGTCTGAGCCTGAATATTGAGCAGGTTTGCCGTCCATGCCCACATCTGAGCCTTATACTGTTTTTCAGCAGACTCCTTTTCAATTTTTTCCTTCATTTCGGCATATTCTTCTTCGGAAATCTCGCCGGCTTCAAGCTGCTTGTCGAGTTCGGCTATTTTTACGGCCGATTCGTTCTTTGCGTTTTCTACCGCCAAATTGGATATTCCAGTCATAATCTCGGAATACTTGTCAGCGAATTGTGCCGCAGTATCCAATTTGCTTTGAAAAGACTTTGCCCACTCCTGGACACCTGATTGCCCGATTTTTGCTTCCTGCTCCCTGACTTTCTTGAGCAGTTCTTCCAGTTCTTTGATTTTCTGGTTATATCCCTCCTGTGCGTCAGTGTTGTCGCCAATCAGAGCCTTGTTCTCCTCCAAACGCTGGAGTTGTTTTTCAATCTGCTCCGATAGTTTTGGCTCATCTATGGTTTCTACAAATTTTTTAGCTTTGTCCGTCAGCTCGTCAGTTTGCTTGTTGAGTTCTTTGATTGCTTCCTGATCTTTCTCCGACTTCTTTTTCTTTTCGATTGCTTCTGCTATTTCCTCATAGCCTTTTTTGATGTCGTTGAGCCGGGCAAGTGCTACGGAATTGTTTTGCGTCACAACGGAGGTGTCTTCGGCTATCAGTTTCAGATACGCATTTTCCCGAGCAGAAAGAATTTCTTGTTTTTGCGCAAGTTCGTCAACTTCTTTTCCCTCTGCCTGCATAAGAACATATCTCTGATTGATGGCCTCGATATTCTTCTGGAGCTCGGCGTTGTTTTTGGTGATGATGTCGAGTGCTTTTTTGTCGGCTTCTGAAACCGTTCCTTCCCCTGCGTTTTTTCGAGCTTCCGTAAGTTTTTCCTGAGCCTCAGAAAGCTGTTTTGTTACAGAATCAATGTCCCTTTGCAGTCTGTTGCTCGACCCGTTCCAGCCGTTTTGAAAAGCCGAATTAAGTTTCAAGAATTCAGAGTTTGCGTTTTTATATTTTTTTTCAATTTCGCTGACATTCTTTATTTCAGAATTAGCGTATTCATCAGCGGTAAACTTTGCTTCGTTATATTCAGCGGTTGCATCCGCAATCGAATCTGCGTATTTACTGTAAATTTGAGTCGTTTCTTCTATTCCTGAACTGTTGAGCAGCTCTGCCTGCCGCTGAGATTCCAGTGCTTCCTTATTGATTCTTAGCTGACTCTCAACATTTCGCAATTCTTCCAGATGTGTCTTATATGCAGATTTTGACTCTTCCCATTCTTTTTTAAGGTCTTTTGTCCATTTGCTCTGGTCAGAATTTGCAGCTTTTTGAACTCTCTGCATTTCTTCCAAATCTTCTTTTAATTGATTTACCACGCCCTCCAAGTCTGCGACACTTGCCTTTTCATCTTTGAGGGTGGCTGTGATGTTGAGTTTCTTTTTGAATTCTTCGGCTTCTTTTCCTGCGCTCTGTAACTTTTCAATGACAGTGCCGAAAAAGTTATTGAGCACTTTTCCGGCGGAATTTTGCAGGCTCATAAAAGCGGAGCCGATAACCTCTTTTAAGTCTCCGAATGTGTTCTTGAACTGCTGCCAGCCGCCTGTAGATTCTGCGACACTTTTGGCAATTCCTGAATATTGTTCCTTAAGGATTTTGACGGCATCACCGTTCTTCAACTGTTCCGTAGTTAAACCTTTAACAGCTCCACTCAACTGTCCAAGTTTTCCGGCACTTCCTGAATATGTGGCGTTGAGTTGTTTAACAGCCGTTTCTAGTGACATTACTCCATCAGTAGACATATCAAGAGCAGCTGCCATTATGTCCTGGATTTCAGCCTGATTTCTTCCTGCATCGAGAAGCTGAGCCATCATCGGCAAGAGTTCTTCATCACCTATTGTAGAGATTGACTGCAATTCATTGGCATATTTTTTAAGCTGGTCAACGGAATAGTCTGAAACATAAGGATTGTTCTTTGCAGCGGCTTCGAGCAGTTTTTCTGCCCCAACCTGTTTTTGACTTGCATCAGTCAAACCATTGATAGCCCCGGAAACCTTATTGATTATTCCTGTGGCTACATAAAAAGCGCCGCCCAACATTGTGACGGATTTGCTGAGTTTTGTTATTGGATTTTTCTCTACGTCTTTTGCCAGCTTGTTTAAGGAAGATGTTACTTTTGAGATTCCGCTCTCGGCTTCCTTTGTGTCAGCCTTGAATTTCATCGTTACATGCTTATCTTTTGCCATTTATAAATTCCTTTACAATACAGTCATTTTAGGCTTACACTGTAGGCATGATAGGCATTGTTTTATTCTTGCTTTTTATCGTCCTTTTTTCTGTGGCTCAGAAGGACACAAAAAATCTTCCCGACGAGCAGGAAGATGAGGATTTTGTCGTGCCTCTGGAAATGCTTTAGCCCTTCTTTTCTAAAAGGCGGTCAAATTCATCAGCCGCTTTTTTTTCTTCGGCTGTGACTTTTTCGGGAAGCTCCCAGCGTTTCCTGTTCATAATCTGCGCCTGCTTCCATTCCGTTTTGTCGTTTTCGTCAAAGCATCGGAAAGCCATTATCTCATTCAGTTTCGTGCCGTGAAGCCCCGAAAGAAGGGCCTTGAACTTCCACCAGTGCAGGTGCGTCTTTTCATCAAGCAAGTCGATTTTGTACTGCTCGTAAAATGCAGCATAAATCAATTCCGCATCCAGCTCATAATCAAGCACATTTTTATTGTCGTTTTCATCAAGGATGCGGGGAAGCTCTTTTTTATTGATGAAGAAATCAAGCAGGGCATCAAACCCCGCTTTTCTGTCTTTCGGAATCTGCCATTGATTCTGATAAAGAAAATCAAAATCAGCAAAGCAGGATTCCTGCGAAGCAAGCAGGCGGGAAAACATGAGCCAAAATCTGAAATCTGTTTTGATTGGATAAAACACCCCGTCAACCGTTACGGCTTCCGGGGCATTTGCTTTTGCAAGGTCAAGCACTCTTAGTCCGCCCTGTAGTAAGTGTCAGCGGCAAAAGTTGGAGCTTCCGCACCTGTAACGGCGGCATACACATCGCCGTCCTTGGTGTAATAGTCCGTGTAATTTGTTGCCCAATCGTCCGGCTCAGATGCCAAAAGGCTGAAAGTCGGAAGGCCGCCCTCGTGTGGCGTGAAAGTCACTTCACCGTTTTCGATGGTGATGTAACCTTCTGTCGGAGTGCCGTTTGCGTTGACTGTGACATCAATGACGGTGCCGGTTGTGTTGAAGTCGTTGACGACGATTGTCGAATTCCATTTCTGGGCGAAATACTTGACGGTATCGCCGACCTGCACCTTGTCAAAAAGATAGGCCAGGAGCAATTCTTTCTGAGCGTCAGAACCGACAAAGCGGTTTTTGTAGAGCTTGTAGAAAAGCTCAAAATCGGGCTGTCCCTTGTAGGTTGTAACGCCATAAGAGACATTCATCTTGTATGAAATAAGCTCGGTTGTCGGCTGTTCGTCCGAGATGTAGTCACGGTCCTCTGTCTGAGGATTCATGTTGACAGTGTTTTCTGTCGCCTTCTTGATCTGAACCCACGCTGGCACGGCTGGCGTGCCGTCGTTGAGGAACGGCCGGATAAGATGCTTTTTGATAAGCGTTGTTGGCTGCTGTTCTGGCATTTTTTACTCCTTAATTAAAGTTCAATTTCGTCTTCGGTTATGACTGTCAGCGAGATTTCCACGGCGGTCATTTGCTTCTCAACCGTTCCTGCATCGGTAAAGAAATTGCGCCGTCCGATTTCTGCCTGTTCGACAGTCCCATTCAAAGACACATCATCAAGCACTGCCCGGCGAAATGCCGCGCCATACCTGCACATCTGGCGGACAAGTACATCCTGGGCATACCCTCGACATAAAAAAGAAACGGTGAAATCGGAGCTTTCTTTGTCTGCTCCTATTTCCGATTCTTCATCGTCTTCGCTATCGGGAACGATTGCACAGACAATCTTGTCAGTGTAGCGGGACAAATCCACCGCCCCGAAAACGATGTTTTTTTCTTCGATTGCGTTCATCGGCGTATTTTCGTCTGCATATTCTGGAAGATAGCCGTTCACGGTCGAAAGAATGAATTGCTTTATGTAATTGAAAATTGATTCCATATCCTTACAGTCCTTTTTTTTAGCTCCAATATTTGGCGAGTTCCCTGTCAATCATTCTGTCAATGCTGGCTTCGTATTCAGAGCCCTCAATGTAGTTGTTGCCCTTTTGCACGAACCCGCGCGGACGGAGCCGTCCGTTTTCCGTGCCGTAGCTTAATGCCATGACTTTCGGGAAAATATTCTCTCCCTTTATTCCTTTCGGGAAGACATTCATTTCCGAGCCGTCTTTCTTGACTTTGTAGCGGTAAGAGCGCAAAAGCTCTCCGCTTCGCCGTTTTGTCGTTGCCCGGATTTCTTTTTTTACGACATCAACGGTGCCGCGCCCGATTATTCCGAGCGTTTGGCGCGAGATTGACACAAGGCTTTTTGAAGTGCCCGAAAGGGCGGCCTGCGCCCTGCTGATGTCGAGCTCAACGGAAAGAAATTGCCCTGTCTTTGCCATCAGTAATCAACCTTTGCAAGTTTGTATTTGCCTATGTTCGGCTCTAGGAAACGGTCAGGCTTGAAAGACTGGAATGTCCGGCTTGCCGAATCAAGATAGCTCGTGCTCGTGACGGAAACATTGCCGCCTGCACTTTCCCAAAGTAAAGACGCAATCTGCAAGGCTGCCGTAACAATCGGAGCGGGAACAGTGCTGAAACCCGCCGTATAATTGACGGTGTATTTTACGCCGTCAAGGAATTTAGAATCATCGTCGAATGCAATGTAATTTGTGTTCTTTACCACACGGATTTGTGAAAGATCCACTGTTTCCCCATCCTGTGTGACTGAGGTAATCTCCGTGACTGGCTTTGCCTCAAGCGGGAAAAAGTGGGAGTTAATACCACGCGCCGAAGTCTCATAATTCTGTGATTCCGGGCTGTAGCCTAGATAATCCTCAATGATTTTTTCAGCAGAGTCACAATAATTCTGCAAAAGCGATTCATCAGAAGGAAATTTGTCAGAGAATTTTTTCAAGTCTTCGGGTGTGATATATGCCATTATTTACTCTCTTCTGCGTTGCCGTTTTTGATGAGAAGGTCTGCAAGTTTAGCATTTAGCTCGTAAACACTTCCCGCAAGGAATGTGCCTTCTGGGCGGCAAATAAGGTTTTTAATTTTTACCTTTTTTTTGCCTGGAGTTTCAGAAGAAGAAACGGCTTCTCCTGTTCCTTTTAAATTCTGTTTATTTGCCATTACATCCTCCTGCATCAAGGCAGAGTGTCAGTGTATGGCACTCTGCCTTTTTTTAGTTACTCACCAGTTCCGACTTTGATTCGTGCGAATGCTTCCGCGAGAACCGGCGCACCGTCAGCGTATGCGATGCCCTTGAAGCCGATCTGATTTTTAAGAGCGAAAAGCTCGTAAAGGTTTTTGACTTCAAGCCCTTCGACATAAACCCACCAGTAATAGCTGAAATCACCGAGAACGGCAATGTAGCTTCCTGATGTTTTTACAGAAGGAGCATAAGCCGATTCAATAACCGGGAGACCGAGCAGACGGTCCGGCTCGCCCTCTATAAGACCCGGCCGCCAGATATACTGGTCGTCTTTGTCTTTGAGCAAGAGACAGTCGGTGAGGATTGTCGTTGACATTACCCAGCGGGCACGGCGACGATAAGCAGGTTTCAAGCTCATCTTTGTCTTGATGAGGTCGTCAGCTGTAAGTGCTGCGCCTGCTGTCGTGACGTCGCGGGTAGTTGGGACGCCGTTTGCCGAAGCCGTGAAAACACCGAGCGGCTGGCCTGAGCCTGTACCGACTGTAATTCCGTTTTCAAAAGCGGCAATAAGTTTCTCAGTGATTTTCTCACGGACAATTCTCTCAATCGGGAGGGCTGAGACCTTGACGAGTTTGTCAGAAATCTTGATCAGCTTGACGAGAGTGTTTGGTGAGAGCTCACGCAACGAATACGCGAGGGTTGCATCAGCGGAAATGTCATTTGCAGGGACTTCTGCGGTCCAGGAAGCATCACTTGCATCTGCTGACTCATACGGTGCCCCGAGAGATTTCGCCTCAGTTAGAGGGAACTTGCGGACAAGGCTGTAAAGTGGAGATTCATCCTCTACGCTCTTGATGATTTCGGCGACATATTCCTGTGGGGAAAGTGCGCCACCTCCGGAACCGACCGAAATGTCACGCTTCTCGCCTTTAAGGTAAGCGCGGAATTCCTTCATCTTTTCGGAGATTTCACCGCGGGTTTCGCCCTCGTCTTTTGGCAGTTCAGCTGAAAAACCGTTGAGCATTGCCTCACGCTCTTCTGCGGCAATTTCAAGAGAGAGCTTTCGGACTTCTGCCTCTTTGTCGGCAAAAATCTTTGACTCTTCATCAGAAAAAGCGCGGTTTTCTTTCTGTGCAAGCTCGTGCATTGCACGGAGCTCAGCTATAAGTTTTGCACGCTGTTCTTTTTTGTTCATTTTTCAATCCTTCAGTTAGATTCAAATTCAAGCAGCGCAAGCTCACGCTCACGCTCATCCGATTCAAGTTTACGGCGTTTTTCGGTTTCCTCAGCTTTAAGTCGCTCCGCTTCAAGCTCTGCGATAACTCCCTCGCACCAGCTTCGGGCTGAGATTTCCGTGCCGTCGTTTGCAGGTGACGAAACGGCAGAAACATCGTAAACCTTCTCAAAATCCGTGATTGTACGGATATAGATTCTTTTTCCTGTTGCTTCGTCTTTGATTGATTCCATCCGCTCCCCGCGCACGACAAAACCGAAGCTCATTTTTGTCGTGTAGCCGCCTTTGATTTCCTCAAAAAGCGAACGTCCTTCACCAGTGCCGCCAAGGTTGGCTTTGATGAAAAGGCCGTGCCCGTCTGGCCTTACTTCGAGAGTCTTGTTTGAGATTCGGGCATAAACCCGCCCGACATGGTTGTACTGGAAAATGACGTCAGAAAGATCGCACTTGTCAAAAGCCCTTGAATCAATCTGCTCTTTGAAAATATAAGAATCTTCTTCCCAGAGGATATAAGGCTCGTTGAATGTTGCTGCATATCCTTCGACGATTCTTTCCTCACTGTCAGGCGTCCCCATTTCACGACACTCAAGTTTCATTGAGCGATACTGCCGCCCCTGAAGAAGTTTTTTTGAGATTTTTTCAAGTTCTTCATCCATTTTTCTTTTCTCCTAAGAATACAGTCATTTTTATTTTTTTCAGCCCAATAAAATATTATGATTTTTCTTCCATATTATTCTTCTTGTTTAGGATTAGAAAAATCATTGTTTTCATCGGGATTTCCTTCTTTTGGCTCCTGATTGTCGGGATTGTCTGAATCTGAGCTCGTGCCGTTTCCGTCAATCGGTGCCATGTTGACCTGCATGTAATGCTTTTCTGCGAAAGGCTCATCAACCCTCGGCAAATTCTCCATCGCATAAATCTGATTGAGCGTGTAGATGCCGTTTGTAAGGCCCTTGATGTAATTGTTGAAGCGGGTGTTTGCATCAGCCCGAAGAATTGTGTTCGGATCAAATTCTGCATAGCAGTCATCCTGCATCCAGGAAGGGATAAGCTGAGAAAAATACTGATTCAAAAGGACAAGCCAAGGCGTAAGGGTGTGCTGTAGGAAGAAAGTATTGAACTGCTCCATGTTCGTGAACTTCGCGGAGTCTTTGCCCAGCATGAACAGAGGAACCCTGTAGATTTTTGCGATTTCCTTCTCAGAAAAAGCCCTTAACTCCACAAGCTGGCTGTCAGTATTCCCGCCCAGCTGGAGCGGTTGTGCCGTAAGGCCTTTATTTAAAATAACCGGCTTGTTTGCGTTTTCCTTGCCGCCGTAGCTTTTTAAGAACCGTTCTGCAAGCTCATCACTGTTTTCCTTGGTCCAGTTCGTCACTTCTTTTGGTACGGTGAGAATCATTTTTGAATGTATTCCGCCGTCAAAGTAGGTCGCCGTGTATTCGTCAAGCTCCAGCCCTGTCTTTGCTGAATGTGTGGCATATTCAATCGGCGAAAAACCTTTAAGCCTGTTGTAACGGATGGCCGGAATGTGGAGAATTGTGTCTCGATTGTATTTATATGTGCCGGTGCTTGTGTGGTAAATGTAATAGATTTCTCCTTCCGGCGTTTTCTTGATGTCAACGCTTGAAGGGTCAAGTGTATAAAGTGCGGTTGGATTATAGTTTCTGTCACGCTCAACGAAGATAAAAGCGTTTCCTTTCAAGAGAAGGTGAAGGAGTATTTTCTTTTTGAAAATAAAAGGCGTGTCGTCTGGATTCGGGCGGCGGGTCAAAAGACGGTAAAGCGGCAGATCAAGGGCACGCTCCCGGCTGCCGTTTACATTTCTGTAGACATTAAAGGACAGTGAGGCGACTGCATCAGAAATGATGTAAACACAGCTCGCAAGCGTTGTGTTTGCGAGCATTTCCCCGACTGTCATGTAAGGCGAAAAATAGAAAATATCTCCGCCGTCATAATGAGACAGTGGGATTGAATCTGTATCATTTTTAACCGTCGTATTTGACGGAGTTTTGCGGATTTCAATGCCAAATAGTTTCATACTGTTACAGTCATTTTATTTATAAAGCGTGATAATTCTTGCGCTTGCAGGTTTTCCAATCTTCACGCAGACGGAATCAGAGATTGAGTTGAAGACAATCTTTCCGTCTTCCACTACAACCCAGTGCCCGTGCTCTTTTCCCTTTTCATCGAGATAAACATACCTCACGGGCGTGGGCTCTTTAATCCTGCTGATGTCCTTGATTTCTTTCTTTTCGACATGCCAATTTTTCCCCGTGAAGAAGTGGAGCAAAGCCGAAGCGTTAAGGACGGTGCATTCTTCATCGAGCAGTCCTTTATCCATTGCCGTTGAAATGTGCTTGATCATCTCCCCCTCAGATTCCGGGATAATTCCCATGCAATAGAGATAGCACATGGCAAGGCAGCCATATTTTCCAATCATTAAGGCCCTAGTCTGCGGATTTTTCATTTTTTTACCTCGCTATTTATAGATTTGTCGGATTCTGACTAATCCCTCAATTATTTCCCTGGTCCAGTTGTTCATCCGCTGTTTAAATTCTTTCGTCTGGAATTCAGGCTTTACATGCAGGCTATATACCAAGGCACATATTTTTTCCTGCTTTATTTCGATATATGCAGAATTCAGATTTAAATGATTAAATGTCACCCAATCCACAACTTCATCGTAAACTCTCTCAAGAATGAATTTCGTGAAATACCCATTGTATTGATTTGTTGCAGGCGTGATTTTCGATTCCAGCGACATTATATAAATATGTGCCCACTCCACTTGCTGCCTTATGATGTTCCTTTCTTTTTCTCCATTGCCGATTTTCAGGCGGCTTGAACTGAAAGAAAAAAAGCCATTTCTTACCTCATGAATGAAAATGACAATGACTACAAAAACAAAGCAAAGCACGAGCCACGAGTTTTTGTCAGTCAAGATTTTTCCGATTGCTTCCCACATGCTTTTACAGTCATTTTTATTTGTAGTCTGTGATTCTTATGGTGCACGACGGCTCGTTTTTTTTGTAAAGGTTTTCGACTGTAATTTTTCGGCAGAAATGCCATGTGTCGTCTTCGATGATGTTTGAATCTATGAGCGTATCGAGAATGGAACTTGTGGCATTATCACCGTCTCTGCGCCTGAAATCTCCATGAGTAAGGGTAATTTCTATATGAAGTTCCTGATTCAACGGTTTTTCTAATTTTTGCGATTTTCTTTGAAAAATAAGCGAAAAAAGGGCCATTTCGTGCCATTTCTGATAGTTTTTTGAGGGAATTGTTTTTCCGCTTTTGAGCGTTGTCCGGCTGTTTTTTTTCGCCGGAACTTCGCCCCGTAATGTGAAAATGTAATTCATATATTTACAGTCAGCCTAAAAAAATGACTGTATCTGCATGAAAGAAATTGCAAAAAGAATTGCCGTCAAACTGACAAGCGTAAAGAATCAGCTTACATATTGGAGCTGTTTTCTCATCACTTACATCGTCATAAAAGGCAAGTCTGATTTTTACGGAATCGCACTTGCCTTGTGCGGTGTCATTCTCAGCTACTTTGCCGTCTCTGAGGTGCAGAAGCATCTGGAAGCAAAAAAAGGAGATAAAAGTGAATGAAAAAAACAAATCATTTTTTGAAAAGGTCGGCTTGTGTCTGTCTGCTCTTTTTCTTTTCGTGCTCGGCCTGTTTCTCGGAAACCGTTTTCAAAATAAAGGAAAGCGAGTTGATCAAAATCCAGCAGGAAACGGAAAACTTGACGAAAATCGTGAGCGAGCAGAACAGTCAGCTCTTACAGTTGCAGAAATTATCCAGCGAGTTAAGGACCGAGGCGGAGAGAGAGAGGAAGAAAGCCCAGCTTTATAAGGGCATTGCAATCGGAGCTTGCGCTTCCTCAATAATCCTTGCCGGAGCTTTAATTTTTTCCCGCAAATAAAAGTGTCACATAAAAGTGTCACATAAAACGCAGATTTTATATAGTGTCAGATATAACTAAATAGCATTGAAATTACAAGGCAAAATAAAAAAAACTCTTGCAATTCTTTATATTTTAATGATATACTAATGTTAAATAGTGTTGTATAATACTATATTAGCGACTGGCTAAAAGATTCGCAATCAAAGGGTGGTCGGTTCGAGTCCGATCGTCTCCAACTCTTTAAGTCCTTGCCCTGCAATGTTTTGCATCAAGGCGATTGTTCCTCTTCAAGCGGGTCGCTTGCCATTTTTTTAAAGTGTGACATGAAAGTGTGACATAGTTTATTTTTCAATGCACTTTCCGCTGTCACTATAAGGATTCTCTTAATATGGTTAGCCATAAACTCCCGTTCTCTCTGTCAAAACGGAAAAACAGCCGTTTTTATTATGTTCGTTTTAAAAATAGCGAAGGTAAATATCTCTCCGCTGTCTCAACGCAAGAAGCTGACTACGATAAAGCCGTTTCCGTTTCCCTTAAATGGTATGCCTCAGGGCAAATCAACAGCAAACAAAAAACGCAGGAAATTAAAGAAAAGTCGTTTCTGCAAAATTTGAGGAACGCCGATATCAGTGAAAGTGAAGCCCCGAAAATCCTGGAACTGTTGAAACAACGCGGCATTTTAAAAAGTTATGTACAATCAGGCTCAAAAAATGATGTCAATTTCGCTGAGTTTTTAAAAACTTATTGGAGCTGGGAAAAATCTGAATATATCCAAGAGAAATTGAGAACAGGAAAAAGCATCGGAAAAGCTCATTGCAAAACCTGCCTGCACTATGTTCGAGATTTTTGGATTCCTTTTTTTAACGGCAAACTTTTAGGCGAAATTGAAAGGCCAGATTTAAGAGATTTTTTGTCATTCATCCAAAAAATGAAAAAAAGTATATCGGCAAAAAATCAAATATGGCTTGCAGGTGCTCAGGCCTTGCGCTGGGCTTACAATAACGAGATGATTGACCGTGACATAACTGCTGGATTAACTGGCTTTTCCGGAAAAAAACCACAACGACAAATACTCACGCCAGAACTTGCAAAGGCTGTTTTTACCGTTGATTGGAATGACAGACGCTTTAAGCTCGCAAATCTGCTTGCAATGTGCACCGGCTTACGAATCGGAGAAATAAGAGCGTTGAGAAAATGTGACCTCGGCGAATCGTGCCTTTATATCCGGCACTCATGGAGCAACATCGAGGGCCTAAAATGCACAAAAAACGGCGAAAACAGAACTGTTTTACTGCCATTTCCGGGGCTGTCTGAAAAACTGCTTGAACTTGCTGAAGCTAATCCGTTTGATAAGAGCATGGAAGCATTTGTTTTTTTTGCTTCGATTCCCGGCAAGCCGATTGAATCAAGATGCTTTTTACATGCTTTGCATTCAGCACTCGAAAAAGCGGGGATGAGCAAATCAGAAGCCAAAAAATATTGTTTTCATGCCTGGCGTCATTTTTATGCTTCATACATGCGTGAGAAGGTCAGCGAAAAGCTCTTGCAAAGCCAAACGGGCCATAAGACACTTGCGATGCTGGAACATTATTCAGATCATAAAATTGCCGGAGATGATGAAAAAATCGAAAGTGCACAAAGAGAAGTTTTCGGGGAAATTATTGAAAACAGCAATATAGAATTCTCTCCAAAACGGCTCTACCAGAATGTAAAGACTGATTTCATGGATAAATCAGATTTGTATGAACATTCACGGCAATTCAGATAAGAGGAACCGCTCTTTCAGTGTATTTCTGACAGGAGCGGTTTATTTTTTATACGGACTCAAGTTCCCCTTGCAGCTCATTGATTCTGTCACGCACTTTCTGTCTCTCTTCCATAAGCTCGTCCAGATCATAGGGGAGCTCGTGCCCTTGCAGTTTTGCCTCATAGCATTTAACGACCTTCCAGTCTCCGATGTCACTTGTCGGAGCGTCAAGCCGTGAAACAAGACAACGAATCTCACTCTCGATTCTTTCACGCTCCATCTGTTTTTCCATTTTGTTTTCGTCCATGTAGGTCTCCTATAATTGATTTATATAAAGCGTCAAGATTTTTGACACTGTTATAGCAGTTATATCTGATGATGTTCCCACGCCAGCTTTTATACTGATCTTTTATCTGTGAAATTGTCATTTTATTTTGATTTACAAGCCCGGAGAGCTTTTTCAGCTTTCGCCGCTCCCGCACAAATCCTTTTCGGACCGGTCTTTTTATAATCTTTCCGAATTCCGTGAGATTGTAGCGAATCTGCAAAAAAGAAAAACCTTTCTCAAGTTTCACAATCTGCGTTTTCTTTGTATTGATTATAATTCCGAGCTTTTCTGTAATTACACGATACTTTTTGAAAAGTTCTCTTAAAAAGTCCTTGTTTTCGTGAATAATATATGTGTCGTCCATATAACGGCCATAATATTTGCAGCCTTTGACAATCTTGCAGAAATTATCAAGTTCTGTAGGATAGAAAATACCCGCCGTCTGTGAAAGCTGGCTTCCGATTCCGACTCCTTTTTCATCGCCAAAAGTTGAAATCAGATAGCGCGTTAAATTTATGATTCTTTCATCATCAATTTTTTCTGCGATTTTCTTACATAGTTCATTATGAGGAATATTGTCAAAATACTTCGAGAAATCTATCAGAAGAACATAACCCTTGTTGCCGTGCTTCCTGTAATATTTTTCCAAATGTGCCTGCAGGCGTTTTCTCGTGAACTCTATCCCTTTTTCCCTCTGGCTTGCGCCGTTGTCGTAAATCAGATACCTGAATAAATGCGGATTCAAGATATTGTCGCAAAGATTTCTTTGAATCACCCTGTCGGATATATGCAGGGCCTTAATATGCCTTTGCTTTCCTCTTTCGCTCAGCTCAAACTCGCTGAACGGCTTTTGCCTGTATGTTCTGTTTAAAAGCTCATTCCGTGCCTTTGTGATGTTCCGTATTATGTCAGCTTCGTAATACTGCACGCTTGCTTTCCAGTCAGTGCCTTTTTTGCATTTCTGAAAAGACTCATAGAGATTATCCAAATCACAAAGTTTTTCAAAATCTGTCATAATATAATTGGAAAAATGTTCTTAGTGGTACTTGTCGTAACAAACCACATCATCTTTCATATTCACCTTTTACGGTAAGGACTCTGCTTCCTTCGCCATTGTGTGCGGAAATATTTTCCTTTACACACGATTTCAAATCGGGGACGGACATAATTGTTCGTATTCCCAGCGTTGTTGTAGTTGGCATTGCCATTGTTGTTGACATTGCAGAAATTAGCAGCAGACGCTATCAAGCAGAACCCTTTTCTTTCCTCCTTTTATTGTCAGACTGGCGCCAGCCCTTTATCAAATCTTCCTCACGGTCTAAAGCGTCCATGAGGTCGGTCGTGAACTTCAAGCTCACATCAAACATCTCCTTTATGTGGTCGATTTCCACATAAAGATTCTGGACTATCCCTATAGCATTGTTCTGTGCCTGTCTTCTTTGCTCCCATTCAAAATCATAGTTGGGGTGCAGCTTGTTCGCCTGTACGATGTAGAAAATAAGCATATTGCAGTATTTCTTAATCAGCTTCTTCTCATCTTCAAGATACCATTCGGGATATTCTGTGTTATACGCCTTGTTCGGATTGACTCCGTACTTCGCGTAAATCTCATTGATAACCTTCAAGTCTTCTTCACTGATGTCTTTTGCAACCTGCTTTATGCTCCGTGGATTCTTCTTGATCCCAAACTCACGGATTAACCACAAGTCAATGTTCTTCCGTATGCGTTTGGCATTCTTGTAGAATTCCATTTTGCTCAGGTCACGAAGCCCGCTCGGCTCACTCATCCTTATTCTCCATCAAGTACGATATAGCTGTACTTGCTTACGATGATTTTATCCTCGCTGACTTTGAAATACTCTGCGAGTATTTTCTTTATGTCTGTTGTGCTTAATACTTTTCCTGTTTGCATATTTTTCTCCTGTCTCAAGAATTTTAGTATGTGCTGAGGTGGCTCACCGCCACCTCAGATTAAAGATACGCTCCGGCTCCGCCTACGCTGCGAGGACGAAGCGGGGACGGACATAACGGCCCGCATTCCCAGCGCCGTCGACGTTGGCACCGCCACGGTGGCCGACATTGCAGACATTAGCAGCAGACGCTACATCTTTCAGCCACCACCATGCGCTGCGGTTATTCAATGCCTTCGTGCTTGCCGCGAACAACGGGAGCCTTGTTTTTGCAGTTCCCGTGTCGTAGCCCGATGAGCTCCATATTATAGAACCAAAAGCCTCAACCTCGCTCATAAGAACGGCCTGACAGCTAGTCCATACCCAGCTAGACGAACACCCACCCGCATTGCCGAAACGGTTATATCCGCTTGTGTTTATGCTGTTTGACAATAGTTCCCTTGTGGTTTTTAAGTGGCTTCCGAACTCCGCATACAACTGCTGATTGATTGTCGCTCCGCTTGCCGTTGAGCCTGCACTTACCACCGCACCCAAAACATCAGTGTACATTTTGGAACCGACATACCCGCCCTCCGTTGTGTTCGTGTCGTTCATTGCGTGCCTTCCAAAATATTGTGAGCCTTCCTCGCCTTTGCCCGGAACCATTACAAGGTGATGATAGTTCACGACGTTTGAATCTCCGTTGCCCATGAGCGTGTCTATTCCCGCAATCGTCACCCAGTCAGAGCCTACATCTCCTTGATAAGAATCAGGGCAGGTTATCGCCCTGCTCATATGGATTCTGTCACCACAATAAATATCCTCAAAAAGTGAGTATCCGTCAGTGCCGTTGAGACGCTTCCATAATGAGCCGTCCGTGACATAAGCTGAGATGTCCTTACCCAATATTGGCGAGCCGTTCTCAAGCACATAGCGGGGTATGTTATGCGAGAAAGCAAAAAAATTTTTTAATCCGTCCAGTGAAAATCTTCCGTCATTACCGTCAGCGTCTGTACCCATAAGGAAAGATGTCTCTAATGGTGTTTTGAGTCCCTTATCAATAAATCTTATGCCCATTTTCTTTTCTCCTACACTTACAGTCATTTTTAGAAAATCATGTCTGCTACGGAAAATTCCTGAGCCAGAAACGCTTCATTCTGTGCCACACCGTGGGCCATTATCGAGCTGATAACACCGTCTATGCGCTGGGTGCTTGCCTTGCTCTTTTTCATCGGCTTGTAGTTTCCGTTTACATCGGGCTTTATTTCAACATTGTTAATCATCCAGAGCATGACGGGCGAATTGTCAACAAGATGCCCGTCCTTCACGCTCTTTTCATAAGACTGAGTAAGCGGAGAGAGCTTTCTTAAACTCTGCTCAATTTCTATAAGGGCGATGTCCGGCCGTTCATTTTCGATTCCCTGTATGACATCCTTTGCCTGCCATTTGTCGTAGCCGATTCCACGGATTTTGAAACGCAGGGCATCATCAAGAATGTCGCGGATGATGAAAGAATAGTCGATTGTTTGCCCCGGAATTGCGGTTATAATTCCTTTTTCAATCCACTGGAAAAAATTGATGTTTTCCTTTCTGTAGCGTTCATGCGCCGTGCCCTCTGGAATGTAGAAGCGGTGAAAATAGAAGTCCTTTCCGTCTTTTTTGAAAAGTTTTGTGAATGCGCAGAGGTCGTCAACTTGTGCAAGGTCCAAACCTCCGAAACATTCCATGCCCTCAAAGTCGTCGATATTTGCCGTTAAAGATTTATTCTTCTGCCATGTTTCGATTGCAAGCCATGATTTTTCACCGCCGCCGCCCCAGATTCCGAAAGTCTTTGCTTTCAGCTCCGGGATTTTGTGGGGCGTAAGCTCGGCATCGTCAATGTCGGACTGAATGACGGAAGGGTCAATGATGTCGTAAAGGCTTGGATTTGCCTTCTGCCATACGGCCGGATCATGGTAATCATCGCCTTCATCGAGTGCGTAAATTACGGAGAAGAATTCTTCCTGTGTCTGCACTCCGTTCAGGATTCGCTTTGCCTTTGCGTTCTGCTCGTAGCAGGCGTTTGAAATCTCAACATCGGCAGTCGTAACTACGACAAGCTGAGCGTCTTTCTTGCTTCGCATACCGTATTGCATCGACATGAAAAGTTTATCGCTCTGAAAATCGTGGTATTCGTCAAGGACCGCGAAGCGAGGGCGCAGACCGTCAACGGATTTTCCGCCGTCGCAGTAAAACCCGAGCCGTGATTTTTCGGAAATGTCCTTGAATGTGATTGCGAGGGAGCGGCAGTCGAGGATTTTATCAAGTTCCGGCTCTGCGATGATGATGTCCTGAACTTCCTTGAATGTTTTTTCTGAAAGTGTGTCCGAAGAAGAAACTATGTAGCTTTCTGATGCCTTGTACTTGAGGAAGTTGTAGAGGACAAGCGGCAGAAGAAGTCCCGTTGTCTTGCCGTTTTTTCGGTTTACCTCGATATATGCCATGCGGAAGCGTTTCCGGTCCGTGTCGCCTTTATGTCTCCATCCTTCAAGGTTTGAAAAACAGAAGATTTGCCACGGCAAAAGCTCGATTGTCTTTCCGTTGAGGTCTCCGGGCTTGAGTGATTCAGCAAAAGAAAGAACCTTGTCAGCTTCTTCCTGGATGTATTCATAGGGAAAGTCAGCCCGCTGGGATTTTTTCAGATCGTTTCTGAAACGCTGGATTGCCTTTTTTGTATAGATTCCGGCCGTTATTTTTCCGGAAAGAATGTCATCACAGTATTTTTCAAGAATTTCTGCATAGTTTTTCATGCCTATACAGTCATTATTAACATATTATGATTAAAAGTTATTGACAATTATTCTATATTGCAATATATTATAACTATCAGGAGCGTTGCTCCGAAGTTCATCTTTATTAAAGGGGGTATACATGACTGAGCGAATAAAAAAAACCTTGAAGACTGTACTTGCGGAAGTCTACAAGGCATTCGTTCAAATCCTTATAGGTGTAATTCTACTGATTATCAGTAGACACATCTAACGGGTGCGAGGTTGGGTTGGTGTAGCGACCGCCCAACCTTTAGTCAAAGTATACTCCCTAGGGGGCAAATATGTCAAATACCTTGAGAAAGTTTCTTAAAATCACTCTTGAATCCGTTGTGCGTGGAATCATAATTGCATTGATTCTAATATTCGCAGAACGCATGGGGTGGTTATAATGCCTAGAGGCGGAAAAAGAGAAGGCGCTGGCCGCCCGGTCGGTACTGTTAAAGGACGGACCGTAGAATACAAGACAATCTCAATTTCCGCCCTGCCTGAAGAGGTGGAGCGGATTAAAGAACTTGCTAAAAAATCCGGAAAAACTGTAAGCCGCTATCTTGTCGAGCTTGCCCTTAGTAAGTAATACTTACCCGTGCCGAGTTTCGTGGCACGGGTATTATTTTCTTCTTTTTTCATTTTTCAAACATCCCTGCTTTCTCCTGCCTTCCACGGTAGATAAAGCCCGCCTTAAAGGCTTTTTTGACTTCATCGCTAATATATTCAAGCTGATTTTCTTTCACATATTCTTCTGCATATTTTTCACCGCTTTTCGACTCCGTTGAATTGATGAAATCTTCGAGTGTCGCCGTTGTGTCTTTCAGCGTTTCCAAAAGCCCAGTTAATTCCATTTTCGCCCCCTGTTATTTTACTACCTTGTAATATTTACTAGGCCCGGTAAATGCTGATTCATACCATTGAAAAGCAATGAGGTTATCTGTCTCTTCATCAAAGATACAGCCGTTCGCAAAGTAATAATGACTGTCTTTATCAAGCCTTTCCCATTCTTTTTCTGTTATTTCCTCAAGTTTCATTCTCCGCACTCCTTAACATCAGCAAGATGTATTGCATAAACAGGCTTGCCTATTGCAAGGTCTGTGTCTTTGCCGTCAACTACCTCAATTTTCTTTATAAAGGCCTGCAGTTTCTTTGACGGATTGTATCCATTTTGTAAAATACAAGGCATTTGTTTTATAAATGTCATTTTTGTAATTCCTTTAATTTCTGCCCCCGGGCTGCTTTCAAACATTACCGAGCCATAATTATTTTTATAATTCCAATCTTGGACAGCATTTGTGATTCTCTTTATCCAATAAAGTTTCACTTCTCGGAACTCAACTTTCTTTTCGCCGCTCTTGATTTTCTCATACCATTCTTTTTTAAGTGGAAATATTAGCATAAACTACTCCTTCAAAAAAAACTAATCTTCTAATACAAGTTGATAATCACTATTAGACCAACCTCCGCTACCTTTTATAGCAACAACTTTTTTCTGCATTATACTGTTCCAAAAAGCCTGATCTTCTTTAGAAGGAATTTCACTTCGCCCGAATCTATATTCAAAATGATGTTCACCAAAAAATGGCTCTTTTTCACTTTTGATTCCGATACGGCCCCATTCTGATTTCTGATTTACAATATCAACAAGAACTTCATTTACTGTTGCTTTTGGAGAAACCTCAATAATGTACTCTGATGTTTCATCGCTTCTTGTTTTGCCGTGTCCTACAATTTTAAAACTGTTCATAGTTTCACCACCTAATTCCAATGCTTGCAAATCCACTTCACGAGCAAGATTATCAAATCTACCCATTTCCATATTGCAAAAGGAACTGTGATAAAAAATCCAATCACAATTAAGAATAGACCATCAAACAAATCTTCCATCATTTATTGCCTCCAAAATATCTCAGCAAGTTTCTTAATATCTTTGCCCGCTCTTTTTCAATTTCTTTATAAAACTCAGCGATTTCTTCATCTGTCATTCTGATACCTCCTCACTTAATCAAACTGAATCAATGTATCGTCGACGATTACTTTTGATTTACCACTACCATGACTATGTGCGGAATCTGTCATTCTTCCGTTTCCTGTAGCAAAGTATCTAGCCCTGCCTTTATCATAGAAACGATAAATCTTCACACCGTCACACTCGAAAAGAAACTCAATGTTAAAATCAGCTCTTGCATTTTCTGATGGAACATAAGTTCCTTCTTTTGCACAACTGACACAAACCAAGGTTAAAAATACCAATAATAATTTTTTCATTTCTCTATCTCCTTCAAGAATTGTTCTGCTTCTTTGACTGCTTCCAATTCTCTAATTTGCTCACCGTCTATAGCTGTCAAATCATCAATCAGGTTTTTAATTATTTCTTTTGCTTTGGTAAGTTTCTTCTCAGATTTCTTTTTCTGACTTTCAGCTCCCTGCATATAAGCAACAGTCGCAAGGTCTTCGTTATTCTTGACTTCTTCTTTCAGTTCTGCGTTTTCCTTGCAGATAATCTCAAAGCCCTGCTGTAATACAGGGTCTTTGAGTGCAAGGCTGATTCTGTCTTTCATCTCGTCTTTAGTCATTTTCTTCCTCCTGTCTGGTGCGGGGCTAAACGCCCCGCTGATTATCCGATACGCTCCGGCTCCGCCCACGCTGCGAGGACGAAGCGGGGACGGACATAACCGCTCGTAACCCCAGCGCCGTAGTAGTCGGCAAGGCCACCGTTGCCGACATTGCCGAAATAAGCAGCAGACGCCGCACCTTTATACAGAGTTGAAAGCCAATACCAGACTGAAAAATCTTCATCAAAATCAAAACCGATTCTATTTTTACCACTTTTAAAAAAGTCAAGGCGGTTTTCGCCAAAAACTTCGTCATAACTTGGTAAATCACAAGTTACGGCAGGGATTCCCTGCTCATTCAAAGACTGTAGAAATTTTGTCTGAAGATAAATGGCAAGCTGAGTTTTTGGAAAGTCCCTCTGGCCATTAAAATCAACCGCAGAAGAGAATAGACAGTGATTAAATATTAAAACAATCTCTTTTTCGGTTTTGTTTATAACAATGGCTTCATCAGATTGTATTTGTCTTTCTGAAAACTGCATTATTTCTTCGCCAGGTATTTCACACGCTGGAACCGTAAAAGCCGGAATAAGAACCCTGTCTCCGATACTTACATCCTTTTTACAGTTTAAGAATCCTTCTAAACTCCAAAGGCGATTGCTTTTGATGACTCCGATTTTTTTCATTTTCTTCCTCCAAGTATTGCGCTGATTGCGCTTTCGTTTTTCTGTATCTCTTGCCCTGTTTTTATGACATTCAGCTCATCAAGAGTGAGTTTTGTCCTTGCTGCAGGGCTTATGTAGTATTTACTCCCGAGCTGGTCAAACTTGTTCGAGAGTGCGATATAGACCTTCTGTGCATTGGAAAACGCCTCGAAATCTTCCAGCGGGTCAAGGTCTGAATAAAGCGTTTGGACTTCCCTCAGTTTTTCCAGGATAAGGCAAAGCTGCTCAAGCTGGGGAATGTCGGCAGGGGAGAGAACGCGGATGGAAACAAGCATTGCCGTAAGCTTCTTCCAGTAGGCTTTCACATACTTGCTCTTGATTGTCTTCGGGCAGGCAATTTTTGTTTCTTCCGGAAAGATTGCAGTAGACTTTTTTGCAAGGGCTGTATCTGCACTCGGTTTATTTTTTTCCCGTGTCGTGTTCAGAGTGCCTTTTAATGCTTTCAGCTCTGTCGGCAGTCTCGGTCTCCCCATTTCTTTTATATAAAACTCCTTAATTTTCAAAAATAATTATGTAATTCTCGCGCGTGAAT
>Ga0326512_10000430_pt1 | contig 36825 bp, 56 predicted proteins | sample 1_2617_0518_D_FD_203652 | JGI IMG/M metagenome (GOLD analysis project Ga0326512, IMG submission 203652) | Bovine rumen microbial communities from UC Davis, California, United States - 1_2617_0518 | ecosystem: Host-associated > Mammals > Digestive system > Stomach > Rumen | place: USA... | reverse complement strand
TGGCGGCGCGGTACGCCGTGCCGATCATATCGTCCGGAAAGGGCTACTACAAGCCGACCTGCGTCACCGACGTCATCAAATGGGTGGATCAGGAGATGCACCGCGCGTTCTCGGTCTTCCGGGCGCTCCGCGGCGCGAAGGAATACATCCTCGCGCACGCCGGAGAGATCCCGGACGAATACATAGCAAAAAGAACATGGCTTAAAAAATTACTTAAGAGGAGACAAAGCAATGGCTAATCTAAATTTTACGAGAGTGGTCATCGGCGGCAGACTTACCGCCGATCCCGAACTCAAGACCACGCCGAACGGAACTTCGGTGTGTCAGGTCACCGTGGCGGTGAACAATCCCGGCAAGGACGCGGGAACTTCCTTCTACGACGTCGTCGCATGGAGAGGCACGGCGGAGCTGCTTGAAAAGTATTTCCATAAGGGAAGTTCTATCTGCGTTGACGGTAAGCTCACGCAGCGCAGATGGACGGACAACAACGGAAACAAGCGTTCGGTCATCGAGATCAACGCGGACACCGTTAATTTCGTAGATTCGCGTGACGAAGCTCCGAAGGCGGAAGCAAAGCCCGAACCGGTAGAGCCGAATTGGGACGAGCTGGGGGACGGAGAGGAACTTCCGTTCTAACCTATAGTTGATAATGTTTAAATCCGCGCCGGGTACGCGCAATAGACGGAGCGTTGCTTAGGCGTTCGAGAGGGTTCCTTTGAGGTGTTTACGAATTGTAAACGGCTCGGTGCGGATAAAATACCGAAAGGAAACGAAAATGAAAGCAGGGATCGATTTCTTCCCGCTTGAAGTCGTTGACGATCGGAAACTTAAGCTGATCAAAGCAGAATACGGACTTGTCGGATGTGGCGTAGTCGTTGAACTCTGGCGGATGATATATCGGGAGGAAGGTTACTACGTTGTGTGGGACAACGACGTTGCATTGGTGTTCGCGCAGGATAATAGAGTGGGTCCCAGTGTTGTGTCAGAGGTCGTAAACTCTGCTTTGAAGCGGGATATTTTTGACAAAGGTATTTTCGATCGGTACGGTGTGCTTACGTCGCACGGTATCCAGAAGCGTTATCTTGACGCCTGCTCAAGGCGCGTTTCTGTAAAAATCGAGAAACGATACCTTTTGTTAAGTGCGTCCGAGATTCCGAAAAATGTCAACATTTTAGGCGAAAATGTAAACATTTCTTCCAAAAATGTAAACAGAAACGGACAAAGTAAAGTAAAGGAGAGTAAAGTAAAGGAGAGTATATATTCTTCTTCGTCGGCAAGCCGACTCGACGGTGTGCAAAAAGACTTCGATGAGTTTTGGAATGTGTACCCGAAGAAGAAAGCGAAAGCTGACGCTCTCAAAGCATGGAAAAAACTAAATCCATCAGCCGAGCTGAAGGATACCATCCTCAAGGCGGTGATCCATCAGAGGCAGACGCACGATTGGACGAAGGACGGAGGCAAGTACATACCGCTCCCGGCAACATGGCTGAACGGTCAAAGATGGACGGACGAGGACACCGAAGTTCAGGGATCGTTCGATACCGATGACTTTGCGGAGAGATCCTTCGCCAATGCAAAGAGGATGGCTGAAAAGCTGAAAGAGAAATATAGCAAGGAGGTAAAGTAATTGAAGGCAAAAATTAATATTGATTACGTTAATTCTATCGTACCCCCGGATCAGCTTGTAGAAATGTACGATCCATATACAGTTCTTGATTGCGTTGAAGGATACGCAGAACGAGATGAGTATGCTATGTTTCTGAGGCTCTTGTCAAAGAAATATTTTGAGCCATTGTATGAGAAAAAAGGATTTCGGATCGATCTTGACGATCATTCGATTCCAGATCCATCAGATTATACGGACATAACAGAGATGCGTCGGAACGTCGAGTTTATAGTCAGTTATGACGGCAATAAGGCAAAGCACGGATCTATTGTACTTACTCTTGACCGTGTTCTCGACGACTGGTGGACAGATCATCTTGACGGAGGTAATCCATGAAAATAGTAATACCCGGCAAGCCGAGAGGCAAAGGCAGACCGCGCTTCGGCAATGGAAGGACGTACACGGACAAGGCGACGAGGGAGTATGAAACCCTTGTTGCCACGATAGCGGAGCAGGAGATGGCAAATATCCGCGCCACGGTGACGGAAAAGCCGGTCAGCGTGTATATTATAGCTCACTTCGCTATTCCGAAATCCACGCCGAAGAAACGGATCGCAGAGGTACTTTCAAATCCACCGAAGACGAAGCCCGACGTCGATAATATAGCAAAAATCGTTCTCGACGCTCTGAACGGGATCGTCTTCGCCGACGATAGGCAGGTGGTGAGCTGCACCGTGGAGAAGGTGTATTCGGAATCTCCTTGCGTTGAGGTGATCGTAAAAGAAAATGGATAATGTTCAAGAGACAAATATCTTCGATGAAGAAGAAATCCACGAAAACTGTACCGTGCAGATTCTTAAGAACTCTGTCACGGGCGAAATAAGTATAGGATGGTGGGAAAATGACAAGAAAGCAGATACTTGATAACGCGAAGCATTGTGTATGTGGGCAGAGGGAGCAGGATTACGGATCGCCGGAGGACAATTTCGGGATCATAGCGAAGCTCTGGAACGCATACACGGGAGTGGAGCAGTTCGACGGGACCGACGTTGCAATGATGCTTGCGCTGCTGAAAATAGCGCGGATCAGGACGGGCGTCGGGACTGAGGATAGTTTTATCGATCTTGCGGGCTATGCCGCTTGCGGGGGCGAGATAAAAACGAAATCCACAGAAGAAAATTGAAATCCACAAATTGAAATCCACAGAAAAATTACCGATATGAGCAAACTTGTAAACAAGGGAACGGATTTTGATAACACGCCGGTGTGGTCAATGCTGGCGAACGCGATCGTAGCGAAAGCGGCAGACGATTACAGAGCGGCGCTGGCGAAGCGGGATCCGGAGAAACAAGCGGAGATCGAATCGTTCTTCACGGGAACGTGGATCTATATGCTTACGAAATTAGACGGCGTATCCCTGATGGACGCGATAAAGAAGGAGGTGCTTACTTACGGATACGGGAAAAAGACTGCGCGATTTGCTCGCCGAGGTAGGCAAAAATCAAAAGTGGCTCTGCGAGCAGACGAAAATCCCGCAACAGAGAATTTCACAATACTGCTCCGGGACGAAGATGCCGATACGTCATCTTTTGGTTATCGCATACGTGCTGGGCGTGTCTACTGACGAGTTGTTAGATTTTGAAAAATTTATCGAGGAATATGAGGATCAGATGGATAGGGAAAAATCGACCGGGGGCGGGGTCTCCCCTGCCCCGGCGGATCCCGTCGAGCCGGTAACCGGGGAGGAGGTAAAACACAATGCCTAAAGGAGTATACAATCATAAAAAAGCGAGCGCCCGCGGCCGGCCGCCTATGAGCGATGACGCAAAAAACAAGCTGCGTCATAATATGCAGCTCGCAGCCCTTCCTCCGGTCAACGTGGACGACCCGGCAGCAATCGCCGCCCGGATTCAAGAATATTTTCGGCTATGTCTGGAAAACGGCGTATCTCCGACGGTGTCGTCTATGGCGCTATCTTTTCATGTTCATCGGCGCGTCTTGTATCAATGGGCATATAAAACACCCCGAAACGATCCGCGGGCGCTGGTTCGCGACGCTTACGAGGTAGTAAACAGCTTTACCGCTGATATGCTCGTAGATGGAAATATAAATCCCGTTGTCGGTATGTTCCTATTGCAAAATAACGCCGATTACGTCAACCAGCCAGACGCGCACGAGGATTTAGCCCCGTTGCAATTAAAGCCCCCGACGACGCGCGAGGAGTTACAAGCTAAATATCTTGCCGCCGCCGAGGACGTGGACGAGGACGAAAAAAAGAGCCTTTAAAGGCTCTTTTTTTGTGCGTCGCGTATGATTTGTTTTATCTGCGCCGCTAACGGCTTTTCCGGGTCCAATAGTGCTATTATATCGGCGTCCGTCTTGCGGTTCAAGCACATTGTAATATTTATACTGTGCGTCGCGTGGTATTTCCTCTGTGCGGCGTATTTTGTCGACTGTTCGTATTTTTTTTGATCGTCCGCGTGGCTCATAGTCTCACCCCCTCCCGCGCCTCGATTTCGGCGTTTATGGTCTCTTGCTGATTTATCAGCGCGTCGGCCAGTGCATATTGCCCGCGCTTTTCTGCGCGTCTGATCGCCTCCGTCAGTTTATCGGACTTGACGATCAGGGCGGCGAGCTGTGACGCCTTCCGCGCCTCCTTGACCGGATCCGGCGGGGCGTACCGTGTGCGCCTTCGGGCGGGCGCTCTGGATCGCGGCGCCGGTTTCGCTTTTTTCCCTGCGCCGCGGGCCGCCGCCAACAGCAGCAGCCCGACGCCGAGCGAAATATAAAATACTGTCATTGTTTACCCCCTTTCGGGCCATCCGGCTATATAATCAGCGGGTGCCGGGAATGGCTCGTTAAAATATTGATGCCGCAATAGCGCATTATTCCATGCGCTACACCCGGAGACCGGGACAGCGGACGCGGGGCCGAAGGTGCGCGAAACGGTGCAGCCGTTCGCCTCGAGTGTTTGCGCTGTCCGTTCAAGGTGTCGCGCGGCGTGGCCTATGGTCAAATACCGCGCGCCGGTGTCGGACGTAAAGTGATATATAAATACGGGTTTTAAACTGTCAGAATTGAGTCCCAGAGCGAGCCGTCCGCCTTTATCGGTTGATATGGCTATTAAATACTTTTTCATCATCCGCGCCCCCTTTAATGTTTTTTAAATGCCAGCACGTCACCGCGCTGGAGCTGCCAGCAGCCGACGCCGCGGCACGCGCAATTTTGACAGTTACCGCCGCACAATAACCAGTTATCCGGGACGTCGTCCCCGTCGTTGTAAACTTCCGTCTCCGGGAATTTGTAAGGGTTTTTGCACTTCCAGCCGAACCAGTTAGAAAAAACGATCTTAAAATTATCCGGGATCGCGCCGCCGTCGCGGATAAATTCGTTTACAAATTCATATCTTTTAGTAAACATTAGGACCGTGCAGCCGGGATTACTTGCGACGACCGTAACAAGGCGTCTAAAATAATCCGCGTCGGGACAGTCGCCAGACACGTGAACTCTGAAATAACGATTAATGCATAACGCCGCGTCGAGCTGCTTAAAATAGCTGTCCGGGTTATTATTGTATAACTCCAGATTACTATTATACGCATTCTTGACGTTGCTATAACGCTGCATACGGCGCGCGTAACATTCTTTAAAACAAGGCGCGTCCGGGCGGCACGTTATACACGGCGGAAGGCTGATCGACGGTATTTGACCCATTTTTACGTTTCCTTTACTGATCTTTAATTCTTTCATGATTTTTCTCCTTATAGTTGACTTTTTTATATTTGTCCGCTATAATAGGAGAGCGGACAGCTCCTTGTTGTGTGGGGTGTTTGCGTTTTGGTCGCTCTGGGTGCAAGCCGGGGCGGCCTTTTTTCGCCTCCTTTCTGTAAATCATTGTATCATAGCTTTATCTATATGTCAATACTTTTCATAAAAATATTTTCAACTTTTTTTATATTTTTTGCCGGTCTACCCTTCCCCCGGAGGGATAACGCCCAGCGCCGACGGTGTGCGCGTTCCGGGTGTGCGTCCCTCGGTGATCCGCTGCCGGTGTGCGCGTCCGGGTGCGCTCTGGATCGCGTCGCCCTGATCCGGTGCGGGTGTTCTGGATCTGGTGCAGGCCGTCCCCGCTGCCGGTGCTGCCGTGTGCCGGATCCCTCCGGGCGTGGTCTGCGCTTTATGTGCTATCGGTGGGGATTTATATATTATATTTACTATGATTTTATCCTTTAAGTGGGGATTATTCTTTATATTTGCCTTGTTTTTGCTCTGTTATGCGTGATTTGCGCTTTGTTTTGGGTGTGTAGTGGGAGATATGCGGTTATTTGCGGGATTGGTGGGCGTTTGGTGCGTGATTTATGGGGGATTTGTGCGTTAAATGCGGGGTATTTTGGCTAAAACCTGCCACCAGCCGCCACTCTTAAAAATTGGATGGGATAAAATTGTCTCATCCTCTGCTTGCTGTCTCTCGGTCTGGTCTGCCCTGCTGTTGCCTTGCTTAATGCCTTATTTTATGGGGGTTTATGCGTTTTTGTGCATTTTGACGTAGCATAAAATCATGATTAAATGCCAGAACAGCCGGACGGGGGCGGGGGAAATGGCGGGTACATCAGGCGGGCGGGGTAAGCCCCAAAAATACATTGCAAAAATAAAAAGCGCAGCCCTGTCAATGCTGAATCTATAGCGAAACTGCGTGTTATAGACTAAAACTATAGCATAAATCAAAGCCATGTTCTTGACAACTTGCAGAAACTATGATATGATAGATTATGCTAATCGAAAAGGAGCAAACGCTTGGTTTCGTATTGCGTATATAATATATATACAAGTATATATATTATTATACGCTTATACGAAACTAACGGTAACGCTTTTCTTGGTTTACATTCTGCAACTTATTAAGGAGATAAGTGTAATGAAGAAGTGGATAGCGATCAAGGGCGACGAATACAGCGTACATGATACGAAGGACGAGGCGATGAAGGACGCTGCATCGGTGGCTTTGATGGAAGTGGACGAATACGGCGTAGACTGGGAGAGCGCCGAAGAGTGGTACGACTTGGAGGATAAGCAATGAGGGACTTAAAGAGGGCTATCGGGTACTTAAGGGTATCGACTGACGGTCAGGCAAAGGACGACAAGTACGGAGTTGACTTGCAGAAGGAGACTATACTTAAGTACGCTGACGACAACGGATACGTCATTGTCGAATGGAGGCTCGATAAATGTTCGGGTGCTTCGGACAACAGACCTTCGCTGAACTCGATACTGTACAATGAGACTGTATCGAATCCTCCGTATGAGGCGGTTATCGTATTCAAGAACGACAGGATTGCAAGAGACACGAAGCTGTACTTCTACTATCTGTACATTTTGGAGAAGCGGGGCGTGAAGCTGCTTTCCGCGAAAGAAAAGTTCGAGGAAGGATCGGAGATGGCGAACATCTACCGTTCCCTATTGCAGTTCGTGGCGGAGCAGGAGAGGAAGAATATTACCGTAAGGACGACGAAGGGGCGCGTCATCAAGGCTACGGCGGGCGGATATTCGGGAGGCAGACCGCCTTACGGATACGTTGTGAAGGACAAGCGGCTCGTCATCGATCAGAACGAGAGGGTGATCGTCATTCATATCTTCCGCAGACGGAAGGAAGGATGGTCTTATGAGCAGATCGCCGATGAGCTGACCGCCGCGGGGTTCGTTTCCCGGAAGGGTACGCCGTTCACGTGGTCGGGGATCCGTTCGATACTGAACAACGAACCGGTCTACCGCGGCAAGTACAGATACGGGACCGGCGAATGGGTCAAGGGAGAACATGAACCGATCTTTTAATTTCATCATTTCATAATTCAATTTTATCATTCAGCGCGACTTATGCTCGCCTTCTTACGGAGGAACTATGGATAAGCTCGCGCTGAAAATTTTTGAAGAACTCGAAAAGGACCCGGAGAACGTCGGACCCTATGAGGATCTTATGTCATTGGTCCTTGAGGGCGACCACGAACTGAATAAAGAGCTGCGTCCCGCCATCGTCAGGGGAATGAAGTTGAAGAAGGCTGACGCTCCCCGTCTGTTTGAACTCTACAAGACTTCGCTTCTGTTCGACGCGCCCTACGATTTCGACGCATATATGCTCTATCTTGAAATAAAGAGAGAGCCGAAGGAGAAGTTCTATCTACCCAGACGGAAGATATTGAAGTCCGCCGCCGACGCCGTTCAGGATCTCGTCGAGGACAAGCTGGACGAACTGTTCTTGTCTATGCCTCCGCGAGTCGGAAAGACGGCCTTTCTCGTTTTTCTCTATTCGTGGCTCATTGGGAAGTTCCCGGAGAAGAGCAATCTCTATTCAGCCTATTCCGATGCGATAACGTCCGCTTTCTATAGGGGCGTCTTGGAAATAGTCAACGATGACGTCACATATACTTGGAGAGACGTCTTTCCGGTCGCCCGCGTCGTCGCCACCAACGCTGCCGAGGAGACCATTTCGATCAATCGCAAGAAACGCTATCCCTCTCTAACGGCCCGGTCATTGTACGGTACGCTGAACGGGGCCTGCGACTGCGACGGATTTTTGACTTCCGATGACCTGATCGGCGGCATCGAGGAAGCGGTGAATCCCGACAGACTCCTTTCGACGTGGCAGAAGGTCGAAAACAATCTGCTGACGAGAAAGAAGGAGAAAACGAAGCTCTTGTGGGTCGGTACAAGATGGTCGGTCGCCGATCCCGCCGGAAGACGGATAGATCTTCTTGAAAACTCCGCCGAATTTAAGACCCGGAGATGGAGATCTATCAATCTTCCCGCCCTCGACGGGAACGACGAGAGCAATTTCGACTACGAATACGGCGTGGGCTTCTCGACCGAGACATTCAGACAGATAAGGGCTTCTCTCGAACGGAGCGGAGATATGGCTTCGTGGGAGGCGCTGTATATGTGCCAGCCGGTCGAGCGGCAGGGTACTCTTTTCCGTCCCGACGAAATGCAGTTCTTCAACGGCGAGCTGCCTTCGATCCAGCCGGACAGAAGATATATGGCGGTGGACCCCGCCTTCGGCGGCGGAGACTACGTTTCCGCGCCGGTGTGTTATCAATATGACGAGGACCGTTTTATCGTGGACGCCGTATTTTCCAACGCCGAGAAGGAAACGACGCAGCTTCTCGTCGCCGACGCCATCATAAAGAATCAGGTGGAAGCAGTACAGTTCGAGTGTACCAAAACGACTAAGGAATATATGGACGGAGTGGCGAAGATCCTCAAGGGCAAGGGGTACTCCTGCTCTCTTACGTATAAACCGGCTCCCAATACGACCGCGAAAGAGACGAGGATCTTCCAGAACGCCGGTGAGATCCGCAGTATGTACTTCCTTGAGGACGGAGCAAGGGACAAAATGTACTCTATGTTCATGCAGAACGTCTATTCTTTCAAACTCATAGGCAAGAATAAGCACGACGACGCGCCCGACTCCCTCTCTATGCTCGTCGAAATGTTCCAGAAGCGCAGGACCATCACCGCAATGAAGCGTATCTTCTGATTTTTGTGTTCGGTTTGTTGACGGATAGTCAAAAAAGCGTTATAATATACTTGGCTTTAGGTTTTCATTATCTTATCTCCTTTTAAAGGGCGGCGCTTCGGCGCCGTTCTTTTTTTATACACACTATACTGTGTTTGATTTGTTGCCGAAAAATCACCTTTTATGTATAATATAATACAGAGAAATGTCTGCCGCTCCCCTTTTGGGCGCGGTTTATCAAATTTTAGCGCGGAGGTAGCAGATGCCCTACAACGGAAGACGGGAGATCCTCGTAGATTACGATATGGTAACGCCCGCAAATGTACGGGAAGTGCTTGACTGCGCTATGGAAAAGCACAAGGTCAACCGTCAGGAGATAATGTATCTCTATGACTACTACAGAGGGATAACCCCTATCCTGCATAAGACGAAGGAAGTCCGCGAGACGATAAATCACAAGGTCAACGTCAACAGAGCGTATGAAATAATCTCCTTCAAGCTGGGCTACGCCTACGGAGAGCCGATAAAGTACATTGCTCACGGAAACGGCGACAGCGAGACCGTAGCGAAGCTGAACGACCTTATGATGCTTGCCGACAAGACGGAAAAGGACACCGAGCTTGCCCTTTGGGGGTTGATATGCGGCATCGGATACCGAATGGTGCTTCCCTCTCAGGGCGGAGAGCTGCCTTTTGAGCTTTTTACGCTCCATCCGGCGAACACTTTCATCATCAAGCGAAACGACGTCCGCAAAACCAAGCTCGCGGCGGTGACTTATATCGAGAGAGCGGACGGAACGACCGTCTACTCGGTCTATACTCCGACGCAGTTCATCACTGTCGAGGACAAGAATATCCGCGTCGAAGACAACCTTATCGGCATACCGATAATCGAATATCCCGAAAACACCGCGCTGCTCGGCGCGTTCGAGCCGGTCCTCGATCTGCTGGACGCAATATCCTCCGTAGAGAGTATGCGTATCGACGACGTGGAGCAGACGGTCAACTCGTTCCTTGCCCTTCTGGGCGGGCAGATAGACGAGGACGTTCTCGCCAAGCTGGAAAAGTTCAAGATGCTCTGTATGCCGGACGGAGTGGACGCGAAGTACATTTCCAAGCCTATGCAGCAGTCCGATATGCAGGTGCTTGTTAATTCTCTGTATCAGCAGGTGCTTACCATCGTAGGTATGCCGAACAGAAACGGCGGAACATCGACTTCGGACACCGGGACCGCCGTCGTTCTGCGCGACGGATGGTCAAACTCCGAGACTCAGGCGAAGATCTCCGAGCTGCTTTTCAAGTCTTCCGAGAGGGAGTTTCTTAAGGTCGCTCTCGATATATGCAGAATGTACGGCAGCGTGAATATGCAGCCCTATGACGTGGAAGTCAAGTTCTCCCGTCACAACACGGAAAATATGGCATCGAAAACGGCGGGGCTGGCTACTATGATAAACTCCGGCATAGCCCCGGCTGTGGCAATAGCGACCAGCGAGCTGTGGAGCGATCCGAACGAAGTATGGGAGCAGAGCAAGCCCTATTTTGAGAAGGCTTCAGAAGAAGAGGTCGTCGTAGATGAGGCTTGAGGAGATACACGAAGACTATACCGTATTCGAGTTTGACGCCATAAACGGGCTTTATGAGCTTTCGACCTACGAAGAGGCGGTCGAATACCTGAAGAAAAAGAAGCGCGAGGCGTTCTACAACGGTTATATGGGCGTGTATTATCTCATAGACGAGCCGTTCAGAGTCCCCGACGAGGATAAGGTGCTTCCGCTGGCGATGGAGACCGGCAACGGCGTACCCGTTGACGATATTCTGCTGGATGAGGACGGAGAGTACAGCGACCGATCTTATGCTGACGTTGAGCTTATCATTCGAACGGAGATACACAAATCCTACGTCAAAGGTCAGGAATACGCCGCCGAAGTGATAGAAAACGGCGGGACAAGGCTGGTGAAGCGGTGGGACGCGACTCTTGACGAGAAGACGAGAGAGACGCATTTCATCCTGCACGGCACGGAAAAGCCCGTTGACGGATGGTTTGAGACCTTCCGGGGACGAAGCAAAGCTCCGGGGCAGTTCGGCATCCCGGAAGAGGACTGCAACTGCCGGTGTATCCTTCAGTATCGGAGGAAAGATGGATAAATACGTGGAAGTCCGCTGCGGAAAGTGCGGAAAGCTGCTTTTTGAGGCGAGCATCGACAAGGGCAAGGTCAAGAAGATCTGCCCGCGGTGCAAGGAAATGAATATTTACAGCGTACCAAATAAGCGTACCAATCAGAAACCCGAATAAGGATTCTGTTTGGTACGTTTTTTAAGTCAGAGAAGACTTTAATCGCAGAATTTTGTCAGAGAAGACGTAAAAACGCAAAGATAGTCAGAGAAGACTATAAAACGCGGAGGAAAACACATGAAGATCACACTCAACAACATTCCCGGCTACAAGGAAGAAATGACCGCCGAAGAAAAACTCGCTCTCGTCCTCGGACACGATTTCGAGGTCGTGGACAAGAAGGTCTTCGACAACGCATCTTCGGATCTTGCAAAGTTCAAGAGAGAGAGCGGCGAGAAGATCGCGGCGGCGGCAACGGAAAAGGCGACTCTGGAAAACAGAGTCAAGGAACTTGAGACGACCATCGGAGCCGTCACAAGGGAAAACACGGTGAATAAATACAAGGCGAAGTATCTCGCGCTCGGTTATGACGAGGAAAACGCGGCGAAAGCGGCGGACGCTCTGACCGACGGCGATACTGAAACGCTTTTCACCATCCAGCAGGAAGCCGTGGAAGCGGCGAAAAACAACGCTATCGCCGACAAGTTGAGAAGCATGGGGACTCCGGCGTCCGGGTCTCCGCAGGGTCAGCAGATCTATACCCGCGAGCAGATCAAGGGAATGACCGCCGACGAGATCAACAAGAACTGGGACGCGATTTCCAAATCACTTTCTAATTCATAAGGAGTAAAACATGGCTATTGACAATTTCATCCCCGAGATATGGTCCGCAAGGCTTCTCGAAAATCTCCGCAAGGCGCACGTCGCCGCCAATCTCTGCAACAGAGACTATGAGGGCGAGATCAGACGCGCCGGAGACGTAGTTCACATCAACTCGTTCTCCCCCATCACCGTAGGGACCTACACCAAGAACACCGATATGTCGGCCGCGCAGACCCTCACCGGAGCGCAGACCAACCTTCAGATCGACCAGCAGAAGTATTTCAACTTCCAGATCGACTCCATCGACCGCGCACAGCAGATCCCGAAGATCATGGACGCTGCGATGAGAGACGCGGCTTACGGACTTCGTGACGTCGCGGATCAGTACATTCTCGGTCTGTACACCGGCGCTCCCGCCGACAACATGATCGGAACTGACACTACGCCCGCCACCACCTACACCGCCGCGACCGAGGCGTACAACAACCTCGTCAAGCTGGCTACCATCCTCGACGAGAACAACGTCCCCGATGAGTCCCGCTGGGTAGTCGCTCCTCCGTGGTTCCTCTCCCTCCTGCTTCTCGACGACCGTTTCGTGAAGCTCGAAGTGGACGCCGCGGGCGAACTTGAGATGAGAAACCTCGTCGGCTACGCCGCAGGATTCAGAGTCTACAAGTCCAACAACATTCCGACCGCGACCGGCACCGGCTCGACCACTCTGTATCACGTCATTGCGGGCTACGATCAGTCCATCACTTACGCGGAGCAGATCGTCGACGTTCAGTCATATGTCCCCGAACTCCGTTTCGCGGACGCCGTTAAGGGTCTCCACGTCTACGGCGCGAAGCTCGTCCGTCCCGCCACTCTCGCTGTTCACACCGTCGCCCGTCCGACTGCTCTGATCTGATGCTGTTTCGGAACAAGGTCACGGGTGTGAACTGGGATATTACCGGCGAGGAACGCATCGCCGAATATCTCGCCTCTGACGAGTATGAACCCGTGCTTGAAGCGAAACCCGCGGAGGCAAAAGCCGAGGCGAAGACCGAGGTGAAGACCGAGGCAAAAGCCGAGGCAAAGAGCAAGAAAAAGTGATGAAAGGAGCCGAGAGGCATGACACTTGCGGATAAGCTGCGACTGCTTAAAGTCGAATTTCCAAAGACCGACGGGGACACGCTTCTCGGCATCCTTGCATCTTCCGACGCCATCGTCTACAACCGGGTATACGGGTATCTCGATCCCGAAAAGACCTTCACGCTGAAGGAGGTCGAGGACATGGCGTCAGTCGAGATCGCCAAGCGTATTCTGTGGAAGCGCGGAGCCGACGGCGAACAGCTTCACAACGAGAACGGAGTGAACGTATCTTGGGGGACGAATCTCTCGGGATTCGACGACGTTTTCAAAGCGTGGGGTCTGCGTCCGTTCGTCGGAGCGCCCATCGTTAAGGGGGAATCCGTGTGAGGTGCATGGAGCGCAACAAGACGCTGATATACTATGCTCCTATGCTCGGTACTACTCCGATAATGGACGGCGACGTCGACACCTTCGAGCATGACGTTTCTTTCGGCGAGAAGACCGAGCTGTACGCCAACGTATCTCCGGCTATAGGATTTACCTATAGGGGATCGGGTCAGGCTGAAAGCGAATGGTTCGGACGCATCGAGAGATACGACAAGCAGATAATCATAGAGGGTGAATGCCCTTTTAAGGAACCGGCGGGACTCTGGATCGACGATCTTGACGCGCCGAATCCCGATTATCAGGTGCAGCGTATCGCGCAGTCAAAGAATTTCGCAAAGGTGCTTGTCAAGAAAATCGTATGATCGGCATAGAGATTGATAGCTTTGATATGGCCGAGATCGAACACGAAGTCATCAAGGGAACGAGAAACTTCGTGCGTTCCCTCGCAAGAGAGGGGCGGGATCTCGCGGCGCAGGGATTTGAGGAAGCGGAGTATCCGGGTACGAATGACGTGTACGTACACCTTGAGGAAACGCCCGACGAGAGCGACGTTGTGGCGACCGGCGACGCCGTTGCCTTCATCGAGTTCGGCGCGGGCATCACTCAGACGAATCATCCCGAAACCTACCCCGAAGTCGTACCGCACGGGCAGTTCGGCAAGGGCAAGGGCGCGAATCCGAACGGATGGATCTATTCGGGCGAAGCCGGAACGGGTCAGGTCGATCCCGTCCTGAACAGAAACGGCGAGGTCAGACCGGGCGTATACCGCACGAAGGGCAATCCCGCGCAGCCGATAATGTACGACACCGCGAATTATATGCTTAATCGGATCGAGAGGCAGATATGAAGGATATTGAGAATACTGTACTGAATACGGTAAAAACAGCTCTTGTGGCTGAATATCCCGACCTCTACTTTACTGCTGATTACGTCCCGCAGTCATCCAAGTTCCCGACCGTTTCATGCGTCGAGCTGTCAAACGTGACCTATATGCCGGGTACGGCTATGGATATGCAAGAGCAGCTTGCGACGGTGGAATATCAGTTTGAGGTCTTCACCTACGGAGCGGCGAAGAAGCGCGACGGCAAGAAGATACGCGACATCATCGACAGCGCAATGGCGACACTCCAATTCACGAGAACATTCTCAAGTGCGATCCCCAACTCCGCCGATCTTCGGATATGGCGGTACGTATCACGATACACAAAAATAATCTGAAAGGATATGCAGTATGGCTAACTCTACGATAAACACCAAGCTGAACATATCTACTTCGGCGACCTACGCTGCCGCGAACGACGTAGCGATCAAGACTTATCCCGACATTCTGGGGCAGCCCGAACGCATCGACGTCACCACGATGAGCGACAGCCGCCGCAAGTACGTCCCCGGAGTCCTCTCCTCGGACAACATGAGCTTCACTCTGAACTATGACGCGGCGACTTTCGCAAGGCTAAAGGGCTACGAAGCGCAGACGAATCTGTACTTCCGTCTTACCCTTCCCGACGGTCACTACTTCGCATGGCAGGGAACGCTCAAGGTCGGTTTTCCCGGCAAGGGCGTGAACGATGCTATCGAGTTCACCGTCAACGTGGAAGTCGGCAGCGCGTCTGACGTTTCCTACACCTAAGGAGGCACAACATGGCAACTTCCACTATTAACACCGTACTCAAGGTCGGGACCGAAGCGGCCGCCCTTAACGAGTATGCGATCAAGACCTACCCCGACATACTCGGAACGCCTGAAAGGATCGACGTGACTACTCTCTCGGATACCCGCAGAAAGTATGTCCCCGGCGTCGAGGCTTCCGACAATATGAGCTTTACGCTCAACTACGATGCGGCGACATACGCCGAGTTCGAGGACTATGCGGCTGAGGATAATCTTTTCTTCAATCTCGTTCTTCCCGACGGCGCAGTCTTCGCATGGCAGGGTACTCTTACCGTTGGCTTCCCCGGAAAGGGAGTCAATGACGCGATAGAGTTCACCGTCAACGTCGAGATCGGAAGCAACAGCAACGTAGCGTACACGGCTCCCGCCTGAACGCTGAAATAATAGCCCATCAAAGGAGAAAAAAGCATGGCAAAATCTACTATCACGTTTGAGTACAACGGCAAGGAGTACACTCTGGGGTACACCGCCGAAACGCTTTCCCGCCTCGAAAAGAGCGGATTCAGCTTCGGTAATCTTGCCGACCACCTCTTGACCGCGCCCGAAGAGATCTTCTACGGCGCGTTTGAGGAGAATCACCGCGACACTCCCCGAAGGATCCGCAGAGAGATTTGGAAGGAACTGTGCGCGGACTCCGACGAAGGAGATTCGCTGACCGAGGCGCTTTATGAGATGGTCAACGAGGCGTCGAAGGCGCTGAAACCGTCGGGAAACGTGAAGTGGAAGAGGGGGAGCTGACCTCCTCTTCCGAAGATCATTCAGCATCGTTTTCAGAATATCTCGACCGAGCTTGCGTCTATTTCATGGGCTGCGGGCTGACGGCAGACGAGTTCTGGCACGGCGATTACACGTATTTCAAGTATTATGAGCAAGCGGAAAAAGAGCGTCAGAGACGGCGCAATTTCTTCTCTTGGCTCGACGGAATGTATATCCAGCACGCGCTCGCCGCGACTGTTGGAAATATGTTCAGGGAAAAGGGCGCCGACCCTATAGAATATCCGAGCGAACCGTTCGCAATGGACGCCGACGAGAGGCGGGAGCAGATAGCCCGTCAGGAGAAAGCGAAAGAGAACAGGCAAGCGGAGGAGTTCAAACAAAGGATGACGGCGCTCGCCGCCGCGCACAACGCTAAAAAGGAACTGCGCGGGCTTATGAACGAAAGGAGCGGAAATGGCAGAGGGAATCACGATACGGAACCTGAGGATAAAGGTAACGAGTGACACGTCCGAAGCGGTTTCCGCTCTCGAACGTCTCAAGGGTACTATTTCGAGCCTCAAGGCTTTCGCCGCTACGGGGCTTGATATGAGCAACGCGACGCAAGGCATATCCAAATTTGTCTCCGATATGTCGAAGCTCGACATCGGAACGCAGACTCAGCAGCTTCGCCAGCTTGCCCACGCCGTCGCCGAACTTCGCGCGGCGTCGCAGGACGGATGGGGTATCAATATCGACGGACTCCGCGAAGCTGTAAATCTCTCTAACGAGCTGCGTCAGAACACGGGGCAGACGACGGACGCCGCAAAAGAAATGAACGAAGAGATGGAAAATACCGGCAGGGCTGCTCTTCGGCTGAATCTCAACCTGCGTAACGCAAGAAGCACGATCTTCTCCGTGCTGACTCGAATCGGCAGAATAGCCTTCAACAGACTTATCAGGTCTGCTCTTTCGCTTTTCACGAAAGGAATCGGAGAAGGCTTCACAAATTTCATACACTGGTCGGATTCGGCGAGGGCGTCTATGGACCAGTTCGCCACGTCCTCGACCTATCTCAAGAACTCGATAGCGGCTACCCTTATGCCTATTCTGATAGACCTGATCCCCGTTTTCCAGCGGATCGTGAACTGGATAGCGCAGGCTACCGAGGCAATATCAATGTTCTACGCCTATATGAACGGCAGAGGAACGTATGTCAGAGCGAACAAGGATTACTTCACCGCGTGGAGCGACTCCGCTGACAAGGCGAATCAGAAGGCAAAAGCGTTCAAGGCAACTATCCTCGGATTCGACGAGATCAACGCCCTGAACGACAACTCCGCAACTGGAAGCGGAAGCGGCTCGGCTATCAACTATAACGATATGTTTGAAGAAGCCGAGATCGACATGGAGATTGTCAACCGTGTCAAGGAAATATACGATTACGTTGTCCTGATCGGACAAGTTCTCGCCGGTCTTTGGGTAGCCAAAGAAGTCATAGCTTTCTTTACAATGCTCAATAATATGGGACTCGGAGCAAAGGTAATGACCGCGGGTCTGACGATAGCAGTAGAGTTTGCGCTTGTCAAAAGCTCGGTCGAAAAGATCGCTCTTGGCGAAGGCGGGCTGAAAGAATGGCTGACCGCCGGTCTCGCTGCTGCTCTCGGCACGGCATTCCTCGGATTCATGTTCGGACCGGCGGGAGCCGTTATCGGCATCGGTGTAGCTCTCGTCGCCACCGTCCTCGGCATTGAGTCCGCTCGCAAGATCAAGTGGGAGCAGACGGAGCTTTACAAAGAGATCATGGCAATCAAGGCAAAAGCCGAGGAAAGCATAGAGATCACCAAAGAGATCACCGTCAACATCGAAACAAGGGCGCAGGGTCTTAACGATATATATACCACCTATAATACCGCAATCAAGCTGATAGACAAGATATATGAGCTTGCGGCAGAGGAAACCAAGAGCGACAGCGACATATCGCGGCTGAAGGTGCTTGTTGATACCGTCAATGGTCTCGGCTTCGGAACGCTGATACAGAACTTTGACGAACTTACGGGGTCGGTAAACGATTCAAAGCAGTCCGTCACCGACCTGCTCACCGAGATCACGAAGCTGAGTCTCGGTCAATACGCTTCGGAAAACCTCGGCGCGGCTCTCGACGATCAATCCAGAGCGCAGCAAGCCCTTGACCAAGCCATAGGAGCCGGTGAGGAAACGCTGCAAAAATGGGCTGCATATCTGCTTCAGCAGGGCTTTTCAAATGAGGAAGTGCAGAACGCGGTAATCGCGTTTGAGCAGTATGCAAAAGGTCTTAGAAACACACCTGAACTCGACCAGCTATTTAAAGATTCTTCCGGACATGGCGTACCCGGCGGTCAGGTGTGGGCAGATCTCCAAGAATCATATCAAACTTCTCTCACTGCGATATCCGACGCCGAGCAAGCTGTCAAGGACGCGACCGACGAGGTAGACCGCTATACCAATATAGCAATGGGAAATTTCGAGCTTGAGATGACCGATACGGGACATTGGGTGCTGAACATATTCGACAAGATCAGCGACGGAGCGCACGACGCGGCTGATAATGTGGCTGAATCCTTCTATGGAGCGGCAACAAGCTCGACCGCAGACTTTGACGCTATGGCGCAGAAGATGATCTCGTTCGACGGCACGAACATCACGTTCGACCTCGACGTCGATACTACCGAAGCGGAAGAATCTCTCAATGAATTTGGGGGCTTCTGGGAAAGATTCTTCAACGAGATTAAGGAAAAGTTTGATCCCGCGACCCTCACCGGAATGACGGATAGTCAGTCGTGGGATCTGTACGACCTAACGAATTTTGTCTATCCCTCGGCTTACGCTTCCGGCGGCTTCCCTGAAGACGGACTCTTCTTTGCCAACTCCGGCGAGATGGTCGGCAAGTTCAGCAACGGCAAAACCGCAGTCGCAAACAACGCCGAGATCGTCGAGGGTATCGCAAGCGGCGTGAGACGCGCTATGTCGGACTTCGACGGCGGCGACATCACCGTACAGATAATCAATCCCGACGGCTCCGTAGCGAACGAAACTACGATAACCTCGGCAGAGAGGCGAAATCGCCGCGCAGGGGCAACGGTAATACCCGTGGGGGTGTAAAGATATGACCGGCAATATTATTATGGTAAACGGCGTTGCTCTGCCCGCTCCGAGCAAGTTTCAATGGAGCGAGGCTGACGTCTCCGCGGCAGGGTCCGGGCGTGTCGAAGACGGCACAATGTATAAAAACAAGATCGGAGCTTGCGTCAACATTGAGCTTGCGTGGGATGGCGTGACCACGGCGCAGGCAAAGACGATACTTACTGCATTTGCGGACGAGTATTTCTCCGTGACGTACATTGACCCGCGGCGCGGCTCGGCTCCGAATTACACAGTCACATCGACCTTCTACGTGGGAGACAGAACGGCTCCTATGTATTCATACGCCCTCGACCGTTGGGAAAACATATCATTCAAAATCGTCGAAAGGGGGGTACATTGAGTGATCTCTATTGACGCGGGGCTTAAAACCGCCATTGATAATGGAGAGGCAATGTACCCTCTTCTCATAGCGGTCCGCGAGGGGAACAACTATGCTACGGATAACGCGGAAGGCGATTTTATCAGCATAGCGAACGGCGGTACAGACAAAGCCGTGAAGTCCTATGTTGTAAAAACTGTTCCGGCGCAGAACGGTACGCCTACTCCCTCTTCGCCTATCGCCATTACCGGCAGCTCGGCAACGGCCATCACGCGAGAAGGCAAAAACCTATTCACGCTTTCGCCCGGACGGAACGCTTACACTTGGACGGCAGACGGCGTGGGATTCAGCGCAATAGCCGCAAACACTTCCTCAATAACCTTTCATGGCACAGCCACAGCTAACCGTTCGTTTGCCATTACAGGGCAAAGTTTTACCCTTCCTGCTGGAACGTATGTTGCGTCGCTGACAGTTTATAATAAATTGCAAGTGTCAATAATTGGCAACGGAGTTACGCTTCGGACGCTGTGGAACACCTCTGTTTCATTTACTTTGAGCGTTTCAACGGTAATGACGTTTCAATATGTAGTACGCAACGGCGCGGCTTTTGGATCGTCTGAAACGGTTGGTATTCAAATCGAACGGGATGCTGTTGCTACGGCATACGAAGACTGTGTTACTCCCGAAGTCAGCACTATAACCTACCCTTCCGGGGCGGGAACGGTTTACGGAGCAGACATTGACGCTACAGACGGAGTGTTGCGTAAGACCTACACCAGCGTTATGGCTTCTGAGCTGACATGGAGCAAGTTCGACGCCAGCCGTAACGTATATCAGGCGTCTCTGCCGGGTAAGAAGTCCGGTTCCGCGAATCTGCTGACAACTAAATTTGCGGTGTCCTCCGCTGTTATAGCGCAGTTGGCAAACGGTCAATGCCGGGGCAGCGATTATACTGACAAAATATACTGCGGGTCCGACGAGACGACGATAGAGACGTGGAACACTTGGGTATCCACCGAGGACTTTGAGATCGTTTACGAGATCGAAACCCCCGTCTCATATACCTTTTCGCCTATTACCATAACAACGGTGAGGAACAACAATACTATGTGGGCGTCGGTCGGCACGTCCTATGTGACGTATTATACCGACGTCATCGAGGCAAACGTCAAAGTTTTCACCGCGTCTGATATATGGATGGGCAAATTCGCCGTAGACAGATATGCCACGAATGGCAATGCTCCGTCGATCGGTACTACCATCTCGGCGGAGTGCAACTTCTCTCTGCGATATAACGCGGACTATCTGCAATGGCTCGCCGAGGACAGCGACCTATGTATGTTCGTCGGCTGCCGGTCATATTGGGACTATGACGAGGAACTGCCCGAAATCAATACGGGATCCGAAACTCCGACCGGCAATTACATCTACGTCGGGATGGATACCACGACGCGGACATACGGACATCTCTACTCCGCAAGCGGTACTGACCTCGGTATTCCGATTGTCCCGCTGGGCGTGTTCTCGGCTGACAAGATAAAGACCTCGCCTACGACCATTGAAGTCAGAGGGCTTGACGTTCTCGACAAGCTGGATACGATCGTAACGGGCGCTCGGCTCGGAACGACTACCCCGGATCAGGAAGTTGACAGTCCTACACGTAACTGCGAATATATTCCATTTGACGTAATGGTGCAGAAAATCGCAGAATACGCGGGCGTGTCCGGGCTGACCATCACATACAGAAATCTGCTTTCATCTGATAGAGCGTGGTATCCATATGGCGGAGTCACCGGCAAGAAAACCTTCCGTCAGGTGCTTCAGTATATCGCGCAGCTTTCGGGAATGATTTTTCTTGCACCGGCGAACAAGCGCAGAAGAATCGGCGGGAAATATTTCAGCGTATCTCAAATACCCTCCGTCCTCGACGTCACCCCTTCGGTGAGATATTCGATGACGGTCAATTCCGTTGATACCGTGACACTCGCCTCAATAGGCGTAAGTGACGGCTCCGAGGAATACATCGCCGCCGGATCTGCTGACGGAGTGTACTCGTTGATGGTCGCGGATAATCCGTGGGTACGCAATGCGCCGACTACAGACATAAAGCAGGATTACGCCGACGCGCTGGGGTATCTGCTCACGTCGATATACAGACTCACGTTTACTCCGTTTGAGGCAAGCATTATCCAGCGCCCCGACCTTGAGCTGTACGATCCCGTGACGGTCTATGACGCGAACGGCGATCCGCACATCAGCGCGGTCACGCACATATCGTACAAGCTCAACGGTCCGACCGAAATATCCTGCGCCGGTGACAACATACAGTCAGGTATAGTCAGTTCGTCCACATCTGCCTCGGCAATAAAGCGCGACGCTATATCGGACATATCGCGCGGCGTGTCCAAAGGAGCGAATCTCGCATGGAGAACCGGGTCGAAAAGCATAGCCCTGAAAGGGTATACGATATTTGCGATCACGCTGACCGACGGCACAAACGATTGGACGCTTCCCGCTATCCGCAACGGCTCGGACATATACGGAAGTCTGCAAGTGCAGTCCGGGACGTCGATAAACTCATACCGGGTGCATTTTTCGACGGTAACGGAAACGTCGGCTATGCTTGATTACGCTTGCGTCGGACCCGGCACGTCAACAACGTCGCTTACAGTAAAATCAATTCTCGCTCTTATTTAAGGAGAACGCTATGACTACAATTACCATTGACAAGTATACGATCGAGCCGAACGCAATACCGCTCGGCACGGTCGGCTCTTATGGCGTCGAAGCTCTGCAATTTGAGTTTTCCGACGATTGGACGGGGCTGACCATTGAGACCAATTTCTATGCGGCGGGAAGCTCGACTCCTATTGCGGTCGTGCTGACCGATGACATCGCCGAAGTTCCCGCGGAAGTGACCGCCGTTGCCGGTGTCGGCAAGCTCGTTGTGAGAGGGCTTGCGGACGGCGTGTGCATCAACACCGTCACCGCTCTGCTGCTCGTCAGCGAGACCGAGATCAACCCGGAGCCGACTCCTGTCACTCCCTCCGAGATGGATCAGGTGCTTGCTATCCTCAACGACACGAAAGAGATCGCGCAGAGCGTCCGCGACGAAGCGGATCAAGGCGCTTTTGACGGCGTTTCCGTTGCCAATGCGGAAGTAAACGGCGAAGGACATCTCGTCGTAACGCTCTCGAACGGCAACACCATCGACACGGGCTACGTCATCGGTCCGCAGGGTGAGCAGGGCGAGCAAGGCGAGCAGGGAGTATCCGTCACCAATGTTCAAGTCAACGCGGACAAGCACATTATCGTGACGCTCTCGGATGGCAGCACCATCGACGCGGGCGCTATCGAAGGATATGTGACCGAGGAGGAGTTTTATAAAGTATTTCCGACAAACACTGTGTCAGGCGCTACAGTAACATTTGCTGACGGTGCTGATGATATACCTGTCAAATCATTTGATGTGGATATTCAATTCACGCAGAGCGGCAGCGGCGACCCGTCACCGTCGAATGTACGACCAATCACGGGGCGGATTGGAGCAATTATCGACGTCGGACGCAACTCATCCGAGCCGGAGGTCACGTATGCCGTAGATTGGACAGATGAGGCGGGAACGGTTTACGGTGGCACGCTTGACGTAACGAACGGCGTGCTGACGGTAACGCACGGATATATACTCGGATCGGATTCAAGGTTGGACTGGAGACAGTATTTTAATCCAAATATGCAAACAGGGTTATACTGTTATACGGTTTATCCGAATTTACCGAATCAGAAATCAAAAGATCCTACGCAAAAAATTGTATCGTCGCATTTTACGCAAGTTCGCTTTAATTGGACGACTGTGCGACACGGACAGATGTTTCCCGACTTCGCTGGGGATAGTGTTTATTGTTTTGTCGAAGACATTGATACGTTAAGCGCGTTTAAAGCATGGCTTGCGTCTGCGGGTGTACAATTCGTGTATGAGCTTGAAACGCCTGAAACATATCAGCTCGCGCCTACTGAGATTGCGACGCTTCTCGGACAAAACGTGATCCGGGCGGACACGGGCGATGTGAGCATAACATACAGAGTTGACCCGAACATCGTATACGAGCAAGATCGGCCGTTTACCATCACCGTCACCGTAACATCCCAAACAGCCGGAACTGCCGATAAAACTGCCGACGAGATCATTGCTGCGGTCAACGCGGGAAAGACGCTCCGTGTGATCGGAATACTGGGAACCGTGAATTACACATTTCAGAACATTGTCATATCTCAGAACGACGATCAAATAGCCGTTGCTGCTTACGGTGTAATGGAACCCGAAGGCATATTTACCGATATGTATATGCCGTGGGGTAGCGGCACAGACAATTCGTGGGAGCTGGCTAATTATCAGCTTACGCCTTATGGCGGATAACAGGAGGGTGCTATGCAGGACATCAACGAAAGAGTCGCGTCTCTGGAAACCAATCAGCACAACATTTTCCATCAGCTCGACGAGGTCAAAGCGGAAGTGAAGGATATACACAGCCTCACCGCTTCCGTCGAAAAGATCGCCGTGCAGATGGATTCAACGTCGAAGAAGGTCGATAAGATCGACCTTCGCCTCGACGAGATCGAGCGGGAGCCGAGCGACAACTACAAGTATTATAAACGTGTAATAATAGGGTGCGTGTTGACGGGTATCGTCGGCGCTGTTCTCGGCGCTCTGCTCGCCCTTATAATCAAATAGGAGAGATATGTATGAAGTGTATTCGCTGCGACCTGCCCTCGGAACTTGAGCGTCTTGAAATACACACATTCGCCGACCTGCATATCGGCGACGTATTCGCGGACGAAAAGAGTATAATCACCCGTATCGCCGAAGTGGAGAAGAATCCTAACGCATATCTTATCCTCAACGGCGACCTGATGAACAACGCTACGAAAACCTCCGTCTCGGATTCCTATTCCGAGAAGATCCCGCCGATGACGCAGATCTCGCGGTGCATCGAACTCTTTGAGAAGGTTAAAGACAAGATCCTCACTGTAACGTCGGGCAATCACGAAAACCGCACGTACATCAAAGAGGGCATCGACATCATGGGGCTTGTCTGCGCCCAGCTCGGCATATCGGACAGATACGCCAAAGAGGGCGCGGTCGTGTTCGTGTCCTTCGGCAAATCGACCGTGGGCGGTCCGGGCGCGCTCGGCAAAGACCGCAAGATAATGTACACGATTTACTGTACCCACGGCTCCGGCGGCGGTCGCAAAGAGGGCGCAAAAGCAATACGTCTCGCGGATATGGCTTCTATCATTGACGCGGATATATATATCCATTCGCACACTCACTTGCCGATGATTATGAAGCAGGGCTTCTTCAGGATCAATAATCAGAAACAGACCGTTGTTCCCGTCGAAAAGCTGTTCGTCAACACTTCGGCAATGCTCGATTACGGCGGATACGGTCAGCAATTCGAGATGAAGCCGTCATCGAAGGAGTGTCCGATAATATACCTGACCGGGAATAGAAAACACATGAGCGCAAAGCTCTGAAAGGAGTTATATATGTACTGGAAGAAATGGATAAAGGCGGCGGGAGTCAGAGCGATCAAGACTATCGCACAGACCGCCATAGCCACAATCGGAGCGTCGGCGGTACTTTCGGAAGTGAACTGGCTTACCGTCCTCTCTGCGTCCGTCCTCGCGGGTATCCTCTCGCTCCTGACCTCGCTTGCCGGTCTGCCGGAAGTCAAGGACGATATGGAGATCGAAGTGGAGCTGGAAGACGATGATACTTAACAGATAGGAGTAATTTCTGATGGCTGACAAGATTTTTACCGCGTCCGAGTTTGTCAACAAGCTCAAGGACGTAGCAAACAACTACAAAACGCTGTACGTCATTGGGTGCTTCGGCGCTCCGATGACCGAAAAGAACAAGAAACGCTACATCAACAACGGCTCGCACAACGGCTATAACGCACGTCCTGAGCGGGCTGCCAAAATCAACGCTGCAAGCTCGGACACGTTTGGGTTTGACTGTGTCAACTTGCCAAAAGGTTTGTTTTGGGGCTGGAACGGCGACAAAAACGCGGTGTACGGCGGAGCGCAGTACGCAAGCAACGGCGTACCTGATTTCGGCGCCGACGCGATCGGTAAATACTGCACAGACTTTTCCGCCGACTTCTCCAATATCGTTCCCGGCGAGGCACTGTGGATGGACGGACACGTTGGTATCTACATTGGCGACGGCTTTGCTGTGGAATGTACGCCGATCTGGGACGACAAGGTTCAGATCACCAACGTCGGAAACGTGCGCTCCTCCAAGGCGGGCTATCATACTCGCAAATGGAAGAAGCACGGCAAGCTCATCTGGATTGATTATAAGGAGGAAAAAGAAGTGACCAAAGCAGAAGTTCAGGCAATGATCGACGCCAGTGCAGCGGAGATCCTGAAGCAGACGCAGAAGATGATCGACGCCAGCAAGGAAAAAGTATACAATTACTGGAATCAGCTCCCCGATTGGGCTTATGCGCCTATGATGGCACTTTACAAAAATGGATACTTCTCCGGGCGCAGCACGACAGATCTCGACCTTAATGAGACGCTTATGAGGGCGTCTGTCGAATTGGCGAATGCTCTGAAGAAGCAGGGCATCATAAATTACTGATATGCAACGCTACTACTCCGCTGGGAACAAGAAATATCTGCGTGAAAAGCCAAAAAAGCAATCTCACAACTTCTTGCGAAAACTTCGCACGTTCTTGCGAAAATTCTTTTAAGAATTATAATATATAAATTAAATGCGCTACAAGGGCATTATTTCGCTCTGTGGCGCATTTAATTATTTTGTAGGTATTTATACTAATTTTAAATAAAAATAAAGCACAGCGTGAAATTTGTATACTGTGGGGCAAATGAAAGGCAGATGCTGGCAAAATGTCAACAACTGAATGCACTATAACATAATTCAAGTTATGATACGATTTAATACCTGCTAAAATGGTAGGTATTAAACTATAGGAGCTGGTGTTCAGGTTCCTGCCTCGGTTCCTGACTTGGTTCCTGCCTCAATAGGTACGAAACGGGACATTTCGGGAGTCGCTTAACAAAAAAATGACAAAAATCGAAGACATAAAAAATCCGCTGAACCCCTATAAATCAAGGGATTCAGCGGGTTGGTGGGAGCGGGTGGATTCGGACCACCGAAGTCACTGACAACAGATTTACAGTCTCAATTTATATACCAATAAACGCCGATAAAATAAGGGGTCTACGGACTTTTTTAAAAAAGTTCCTGCCCAAATTCCTCTTTTGAGCAATGCAAATTCATCAATTTAAGCGCGTTTTGTAGCACGTCGTCGCTCTTGTGCGTATAGATTTTTGCGGTCATTTCGACGCTTTCGTGCCCCATCAGCCGACGCGCGACGTTGATCGGGACACCGGCGCGTTCGAGATTCGTACAGAACGTGTGCCGCAGATCGTATTGAGACAGCGTATGATCGACAAGCTGCTCGGTCACTTTGTTATTTATCACATCTGCGCCAGCTGCAACATCCATCAGATTCAGGATCGATTTCCAGCGGTGCGCGAGATATTCGCCGGTCAGCGGTCTGCCGTTCTCCGTTTTGAAAATCAGCTCGCCGGAAGGTCCCTTGCGGAGCTTGTCTGTGGTCGGGCGCAGCGCGTCTACAATCGGGACATCCCGAAGACCCGCAGGATCCTTTTTCTTTTTCGTGTTCTTCGTCTTTTTTATATGTATATACTTATCATCTATATCGCCGTGACGCAGAGCTACGACCTCGCAGGGACGCAGACCGGCATAATACTGAAGCAGAAACGCTGCTCCGTAGCGCGACCCTTCACACGCTTTGAGAAAAAGCTCTGCTTCCGCGTCGGTCAAAGCGCGATGCCCTGATTCCGTTAATCCGTCCGGGACCGTCAGATCCGCCGCAGGGTCATAAGGTATCAGTTTATTGCGATACGCCTCACGGAACATCCCGGTCAGCGTGTTCTTGATATGCAGCGCGTGGGATTTGCTCTTTCCGCGCTGGGCGTTGAGAATCTTCTGCAAATCCACCGGGCGGACGTCTTGCAACTTGAGCTTGCCGATGGCGGGAAGGATATGCAGCCGCAGCAGCGTTTCGTAAAGCTCTGCGCTTTTTTGGACTACGTTTGGCTCTTTATATTCCGACAGCCATACATCTGACCAAGCCGCGACAGACGTACCCGCTTTACTGCCGACAACCTCGCCGTCATCAATGGCGTTTTTCTTTTTTCGCACCTTTTCCTCAAGTTCTGCTTGGGTGGGTGCGGTGACGTCTATACAGATGCCTTTATAGACTCTTTGGTAACGTGGTTGTGTACTCTTGCGTGGCATCAGTATCACTCCTTAATAGAAGTTATCCCATAGTTTTATGTCATTGCTTTTAGCGAGAGATATGGCGGCTTTGGTAAAATAACTGTTTGTAACTACTATGCCTTCGTCAGCTTCATAATATCCCATTGCTCCCAGCACCTCTTGAACGGCACTTACACCTACCGACTTTGAATAGTATTTGCATTGAAAGACATATAATTTTCTTTTTTTGCGAGCTATAATATCAGCTCCGTAATCCCCCGTCTCTTTCGTCATCTTTATATGACTATATCCGAGTTCGCGGAGCTGACCCGCTACATAATACTCATAATCAATGCCGGTAAACTTTATCCCGCCGTAAGCAACGTCAGATATGCGGTATTTGGATTTATACTTTATCCGTCTTTTGCGCGGGTGCTTTTTTCGGTAATCAACAATACTGTTCCATATGCCTACTACGGTGCCGAGAATTACTCCCGACAAGATAGTAATTTGAAATTCACTCAAAACTTCGCCCTCAACTCAACGACCTTACCGAAGACTCGGATCGGGAGGTCTTTTATCTCCTGATTGGAATAAAACTGCGGAGCATAGGCAGGATTAAGCGCAATCAGAAAGATGCCTTCGGGCGTCTTTTTTATTTTCTTGCACGTCGCGTCCGTCCCATTGACGAACACTATCGCTATATCTCCGTCCTCGACTTCGGGCTGAATACGCACGATAACGACGTCGCCCTCGCTCATCTTCGGCTCCATTGAATCGCCGTGGATGACAAGCCCGCAATACTCGAACGAATGGTCGGTATCAAGCGACAACTGCTCCATATCGACCACATCCTCTATCGCCTCAATGGGGATCCCTGCGGCGACTCTACCGAGGACACGCACCCAACCGTCGGGCGTGGTGTCCTTGCCAAGCAGATAATCGACGGACACGCCGAAATAATCGGCTATACGTTGAAGGATATGTGCTTTGGGGGTTGTACCATAGGTTTTCCAGTTGGAAACGGACGATTTATTTATGCCTATCTCGATTGCAACTCGACTTGGTGTCACTCCATTTTCTCTACAGATAGCTCGGAACTTGTCATAAAACACAAAAAACACCTCCTATTTTTGTGCAACACTAACAAAGTTGGAATATTGCAACCTTTTCTATTGACAAGTTCAAATTTTAGTGCTATTATATTGGCATAGGGTTGGTAAATTCAAACTTATGAAAGAGGCGAGATGCAATACTGCAACTTGTGCTTTCGATATTAAACTCGGCAAAGTTAATATATCACATTAGTTGGAATTTGTCAACCCTTTAACGAAAAAAGGAGGAGATAAGATGGACGAATGGATCGCCGAAGCGGTCGGCAAGATGCACATAAACCGCATCACCAATAACGAGCTTGCGGCTCATCTCGGTTATAATCCCAAATATGTCTCAATGGTGCTGAACGGCAAGAAAACGCCCAAGAAGGCGCAGGAAGTCTTTATGCGAGGCATTGACGAGATTATAGCAGAGCGAAACAAAACCTAACCTAAAACCAAAACAAAGCAAGCACCCATATCAGGCGGCATTGCCTTCGCCGTCGCTCACGGCGAATCCTCCGATATGGTGAATATAATGCGGTGGCGGAATAGGTAGACGCTGGGCGGGTCAGGTAATCGAATATAATCAGTACAAGCCGTAATGTGGAATCCGGTGATGATTATGTTGGGGACGAGGCGTACACTCGGAAGATTGCCATGCAAGGTGCAAATCCTTGCCCGCATTGCCTATGTACTCAGGCGTTAGCAACACGGCGGTGCCGCCTGATACGGGTGCTTGGGATTAAGAGGAGACAAGATGAGAGAATTATCGCTCGGAAGTTTATTTGACGGAGCGGGAGGGTTCCCTTTCGCGGGGCAACAATGCGGAATACGCCCGGTATGGGCGAGCGAGATCGAAAGGTTTCCTATTCAGGTTACAAGTAAACGCTTCCCTAACATGAAGCATCTCGGCGACGTTACGAAAATCAACGGCGCGGAGATCGAGCCGGTCGATATTATCACTTTCGGGTCGCCATGTCAGGATCTTTCGGTCGCGGGCAAGCAAGCTGGCTTGTCAGGCGAGCGGTCGGGGCTGTTTATGGAAGCGATCCGAATAATCAAAGAAATGAGAGAGGCAACCAATGGAGAATATCCAACTTTCGCTGTTTGGGAAAACGTCCCCGGAGCATTCAGCTCCCACAAGGGAGCGGACTTCAGAACAGTCCTTGAAGAATTCTGCAGAATTAAAGACGGTGACGCCGTTGTCCCTCGACCTCCGAAAGGAAAGTGGGCTGATGCCGGAGAGATTGTGGGAGACGGGTATTCCGTCGGATGGCGAGTCCTCGACGCTCAATTTTGGGGCGTACCCCAAAGACGTAGAAGAATCTTTCTTGTCGGAGATTTTAGAGGCGGACGTGCCGGAAAAATACTCTTTGAGCGCGACGGCTTGCAAAGGAGTTTTGCGGAGAGCCGAGAATCGTGGCAAGGAATTACCAAGTCTCTTGCGTTTGGCTCTGGAGATACAAGCCGGTGCTACTGTCTGCAAGGCAACGGAATCGACCGAGCAGACACCGCCGGGTGCAATGGACGCGGATGGAGAGAAGACATATGCTACACGCTGAACACGATAGACCGCCCAGCGGTAGTGTTCGCGGTAGAGAACCATCCCGCGGATTCGCGAGTCAGTATAGATAACAGCGGTCAATGTCAGACGCTTGCTTCGCGGATGGGTACAGGCGGCGGTAATGTGCCAATGGTACTTTGTGTCCGCGAGCGATGCGGATGTGAAGGCGGTGGCAAAGGTTGCTTAATACAAAATAATGTCAGCGGAACGATAGCAACAAACAACGACCAATTCCTCTGCATAGCTCTTGACCGCTCTGCTTATAATCAAGGACAGAATGCACAATTTGATATGGGCATTGACGAAGATGGGACGGCTTTTACGGTCATCGCCAAAGGGTCTGGTCTGGTGTGCTATTGTAGAGCGACCGATCTATATAATGCAAATTTTACAGATCAGGTCGGATGCTCCCTAAGAGCAAAGTCTAATGATTGTACTCATGGACCAACGATACTTATAATAACGCCCAATGATCTATACATAAGACGGCTTACGCCAACTGAGAGTGGACGTCTGCAAGGAATGCCGGACTGGTGGTGCGACGATATTCCGCATAGCGATTCGGCGGAATACAAGATGTGGGGCAATGGAATGGCTCTTCCGTGCGTATTGTACGTTATGGAAGGAATCGCACAAGAATTAAAGGAGACAAGAAAATGAAAAGAAGCATTAACGAATTGCTTGCATACCTCTTTGCCGTGCTTTTCGGCGGGGCAGCGTGCTGGGCGCTGGGTACGGACCGGTGCGTGGCGAGCATTGTTGCGATGTGCGTGATGAGTGCGCTTTGCACATTCTTTACGGGGCTGACGCTGTTTGAGATCTACGACGCGCTGAAAGCGAGGAAGAAAAGATGAAGATACGCCTCTACCAGACCGACAAAGGCAGCGCGTTCGTGGACTATGATACGACCTGCAAGCTCTACGGCTGCGTTGACTTGCACGGCTATCAGACGCGCTTCGCGGGCAACGTCGATTTCATCACTAAAGACTTCACGATGTCCGACCTTGAAAAGCTCTACGAGCTATTCAACGTGAATCCGCCCGAAAAGTTCACCGGCAGGTCAATGAGCGTCAGCGACATTATAGTGATCGAGGGAGTAAATCCCTATCGGTTTTTCTTCTGCGACAATGTAGGCTTCCGCGAACTGCGGTGGGCAGAGCCTGACAAGCCCGGATCTCTTAAGATGCAGGAGGTGGCGAGATGATGCGCATCGTATGCATCTGCGACAGATGCGGGCAGGAATACTCCGGGGAGGACGTCGCCCAGAGGCGCGTGGGCTTCATCAAGGAACACGATAATTTCCGAAGGATGAGCGAAGCGTCTGCCGTAGTGAGCTTCTGGGATATGCAAAAAAAAATAAAAGAGCCTTACAAACTGGATTTCTGCCCCAAATGTATGTATGAGTTTCTTATCTGGTTCGACCGCAAGGAGAGCGAAGAATGACCGAGCAGTTGAATATGTTCGGGGAACGCGATCCTGCTCAAATCGTCGCCGAATGGCTCGTAGAATGGCACGATCATCTTGTTAAGTGCGGGCATATCACAAAGAAACATATCGGGTATGAACTTGCAGATTACGTACTCGGCGAGTTCTCCCACTATTCGGGCGGAACGGCGCACGGATCGCTTGCAGACGCAGGCTACAAATGGTACGACTTCAGCCCGAAGGGGTGTCACCTTAATCAAAGGTGTTACATGGGCGGCGAAGTGTTTATCAAGAAAAGTGCGATCCTCCGCGTCCTCGGAATCAGGGACGACGGCAGGGATATTATGAAAGAGGAGATAAGCTAATGGCAAAGAAAATCAGCGTGCTGATAAAGGATCCCGGCATGAAGCCGAGACACGTATGGATCAGCAACACACTTGAAAATTTTCAGCGTACCGTCGGCGGGTATATCGAAACCGTAACGCCGGGGTCTGACTGGTGTATCATCTGCAACGAGGAGGGGCTGATCCACGGTCTGCCGTACAACTGCGAGATCTGCGGAGTGAACTTCGTCGGCACGATCATCATCTGCGGGGTCAAGGGTGACGAGTTCGCCGATCTCCCGGTCAATTATGCGACGATAAAGAAGCACTTTCCGCAGCTCTGGGAGGTGGAGAGATGAACGACAAGCAGTTAGCACGCGACGTCGTCAAGATCATCGACGAGAATCTCCGGCTCCGGCGGGAGAACGCGCAGCTCCGCGGCGACAACAAGTGGCTGAGAAGCGTGCTTGCGGTCGCGCTGGAAGGCAGACCGGCGGTGGTGATACGCGACGACCTGCTCCGGGACGCGCCCGAGATCGTCCAGAGCGAGAACATGGGCGATGAGCTTATCATTACGGTCCGCCGCAGATGAAGCAGAAGGGAGAAACATGAAAACATTCCGAGTTTATCTTAATGCCTTCGAATATATAACCGTTGAATCGGATGACTTCAAGTTAGAAGATGGTGGTATTCTTGAATTTTATAATAGAAAATTCAGAAATCCCGATGCTCCCGGATGTATTCTTCAAGTATATGATGACATATTAGTCGCCAGTTTTAACTGGAAAAACATTTTCGGTTTTATGGAGGTTGACACAAACGATGGCGAGGGTTAAACAAGTTATCAACTTGCCCTTGCAGGAGTCGATCACGCGCGAGATCAAGCGCGAATACGGCGCGTTTATATCCCGAGCGCAGTTGAGAGAATACCTCTGCGTCGGCAAGAATCGGCGTGACATATTCGAGTCGATCCCGACGTTTACGATCACTCCGGGCAAGATCAGCTACCGCGCGTCCGACGTCGCCGCTTGGCTCGCCGAGAATGCCGTAGGAGCGGCAAAATAACGCTAAATACCTAAAGCCAATATAAGGAGGTGAGAATATGAAGTGTCCGAAATGCGGAAACGAGGACGTCGATAAGCTGTATTGGGATGTATCCAACGACGTCGCGGGCGAATACGAATGCGTCGGTTGCGATATGTGCGTCGTAGAGGCGTCGCCCGACGATCCGGATTATCTGTCCGTACTCGTTGATAAATACGGCGTATCCGAAGACGAATAGCAGCGGATATGAACCGCACACCACAGACCCGTAATGCAGCGGCGAGGAATGGTGCCGAAGTGCAGGGGCATTGTCCTGAATGGATACGCGGCGGCGCAGTAAGGACGGATATGAGGCGAACGGCCCTGCTATGGAGCTGCACCGACGGCCCCGCAGCGCAGAGGCAGAGAACGGACGAGAGACGCGGCGGCTATGTGACGCGCTAAACCGATGCGCTTTGAGAGGCGATGCGACGGAATTGGGAAGCAGCGACTCGCGCTGAGCGGCAGCGGCTTTGTACTGCAAACTATAGCGAGGGAACTGCATAAGTATGCAATGTTCTGCAAAGGCAAAGTTAAGTTTGCATTGCGATGCTAAGGCAGAGGAAAGTTCAGATACGCAAAGACCGGCTGAGGCAATGCTTCGCCTCGAAATGCGGCGGAATGGCAAGGCGTTTTTCCGATCTGCAAAGGCAGGGTATGGCGGTGTAACGACGCGCTGAGGCAAGGCGAGGCGATATTAAGTTCTGCAATGGCAATGAGTGGAGTTGTTGTGAGGCGCAACGGCAACGTAACGATGGGTCACGCAAGGGCAATGTGACGCTATGAAGAGCATGGCAGCGGCTAAGCAAAGACAAAAGTCAAAAAAACAAAAGGAGAAAAGAACAATGAAAGAACTGAAAACCAAAATCACATTTTTCGAGCCGATTCTCGGATCGGCGTCAGGCAACCCGGAGATCCACAGCGAGTTCATCGCGTCGAAGGCTCCCGACGCCGCCTCCCGCGAAGAGGAAGTCGAAGCCATCGGAGCGGCAGAGGTCGAGAAGAAGGAAATGACCGTCTTCGCCCGCGACGCGGAAGGCAGACCGTGCCTCTGGGATTATCAGATCAAGGGCTTTTTCAAACACGCTTGCGGTATGCTCAAGAACGTACCCGGCACAGAGTCCTCAAAGATCAAAGCGTTCAAAAAGTATATCGACGGTCTCGTTTTTGTGAATGAGCGTATGATCCCGCTCTGCTTTGAGGGCGAGATCGGCAACTGCCAGCGACCGCTCCGCGGTCAGACAGCGCAGGGTGAGAGGATAGCCCTTGCCAATTCGGAACAATGCCCTGCCGGTACGGAGATCACCGTCACCGTAAAGGTGCTGAAGGACGATCTTATCCCCGCCGTGAAGGAGTGGCTTGATTACGGTCAGCTCAACGGGCTTGGACAATGGCATAATTCCGGCAAGGGCAGATTCACTTGGGAGGAGATCGCATGACGATATTCGAGATAGACAACAGCATAAGGGCGCTGATGGAAGGAGCCGTTGACGCGGAAACGGGCGAAGTCCTCGACGCGGATGAGCTGCTTGCACAATACAAAGAGCTTGCAATGGCGCGTGAAGAGAAGATAGACAATACTATCCGATACTTCAAGGAAACGCTGGCTCTGGCAAAGGCGCTCGCTGACGAGATCAAGGCGCTGACTGAGAGAAAGCGCGTCCTTGAGAACAAGGCGGAGCGGACAAAAAAGCTCATCGAGACGGTCATGGCGGGCGAGAAGTACACTTCCGCAGCCGGAGCAATCTCTTACAGAGGAAGCGAATCCGCCGAGCCTGACGACCAGTTTATCGAGTGGGCGGAAAAGAACGCTCCCGAACTTCTGAAGGTTGAAATCAAGGCGGATAAGACCGCCATCAAGGAAGCGATCAAAGCGGGCAAGACCGTTGAACACGCAGAAATCGTCAAGAAGCAGAACATACAGATCAAGTGAGGTAAGAAATGGCTGAAAACACAAACTTGAAGATATACAACGCCCTGCGTGAAGTCCCCGACGACGCGCAGAAAACCATAAGCGCGGGCAGACTCAAGGGTATGACCGATATTAACCCTATGTGGCGAATAAAGGCTCTGACCGAGCAGTTCGGACCCTGCGGCATAGGGTGGAAATATGAGATAGACGACCAGTGGACCGAGGAATCCCCGGAGACAAAGGAGATCGCCGCGTTCTGCAATTTGCGCTTGTATATCAAGTATAAGGACGCATGGAGTGATCCCATTTACGGGACCGGCGGCAGTATGTTCGTCGCCTCCGAGAGAAACGGTCTCCACGCCTCTGACGAGTGCTACAAGATGGCTCTCACGGACGCAATATCGGTCGCTTGCAAAGCTCTCGGCGTTGGAGCGGACGTCTACTGGAACAAGGATAAAACGAAGTATGACTCCGACGATACCCCTTCAAAGCCGAAGGACGTGCCGCAAGAAGCGCCGAAGATGACCTACGAAAAGGCGCTGAAGTACAAGGTCGGCGATGAAACGCTTGACGAGATCATCAAGCGCGACGGTATGAAGTCCCTGCGTGGGATCTACAATGCCGGAGACAGATTTTGCCGTGAAGCCATAAACGCTATCATGGAAGAAGCCGCAAAACGCAGAACCGAGGCGGCGAAAAATGCGTCTGAAGGCAAGTGACTTTCGGGCGTCCATAGACTTGTCCGGGGGTATGACGGTGAGCTTCGCCGTATCTCCCCGGTCGGTCGGGGACGCAAAGGCAGCCTACGACGAGCTGAACGGACGCGACCTTGAAATCACCGTCAAGCCGTGGCGGGAAAAGCGGTCGAAAAACGCCAATGACTATCTATGGGAATTGTGTACCCGCCTTGCCGAGAAAATCGGATCCACCAAAGACGACGTATACAGACACCATATTCGCATGATGGGCGTGAACGAGATATACACCATTTCCGAGGAGGCGGTGGACGCCTTCAACGAGATATGGCAGAAGAACGGTACGGGTTGGTTTATCGACCGGCTCGACACGTTCTCCGGGCTATGCACGATAGCGGTATACTCAGGATCCTCACAATATGATACGGCGCAGATGTCGAGACTCATTTCCTCGGTCATCGAGGACTGCAAGGAGCAAGGCATAGAGACCGCCACGCCCGACGAGATAGCGAGAATGGAGTCACGATGGGAACAATCAACGAAAAGAAATGCCTGATCTGCCACAGCCAAAGCAACCTCCACAGACACCACGTCTTTCAGGGGTCGCTCCGGCAGCGTTCCGAGGATAACGGTATGGTGGTCTGGCTCTGCTTCAATCACCACGTCGGGGACGAGGGCGTTCATAATCACCCTTCCCTCGACCGGATCGTGAAGCAGTACGCGCAGAGGCATTTCGAGAAAACGCACACACGTCAAGAATTTCTTGAGATTTTCCATAAAAATTATTTATAAGGAGATAAGGATGGAAATCATCGACTATATCCCACGCGGCAAAGAGAACGCGATCACGCGTCACGAGCTTTCGAAGCAGTCCGGACTCAGGGACCGTGTCATGCGGGACGATATCATGGCGGCGCGGTACGCCGTGCCGATCATATCGTCCGGAAAGGGCTACTACAAGCCGACCTGCGTCACCGACGTCATCAAATGGGTGGATCAGGAGATGCACCGCGCGTTCTCGGTCTTCCGGGCGCT